>Ga0265294_10000810_pt1 | contig 42566 bp, 59 predicted proteins | sample MunlanPumphouse3_FD_192504 | JGI IMG/M metagenome (GOLD analysis project Ga0265294, IMG submission 192504) | Groundwater microbial communities from a municipal landfill in Southern Ontario, Canada - Pumphouse #3 | ecosystem: Environmental > Aquatic > Deep subsurface > Groundwater | place... | reverse complement strand
ATTATTCTTTTAGAAAACGAACGTAAGTGGGATTCTGATATAATCCCATTGTAGATCTCGTTAGGTCGCGTTCGTTTTCTACTTTCGAAAGAAGGTAGCTAGATTACTTTTTTTATTTTCAAAATTTTTATATAGAAATAGTATAATTAAAGTGAATATGCCTGTAGCCGAAAGGCCAGGATGGAGTGAGTAGATTAGTCATCTACTTGCCGTGAAAGCCTCTATATCATAAGTCCCTTACTTTCACGAGCGGCCTAACATTAAAAGGGAATGAAATACTTCTGACTATAGTATTTCATCATATTCATTAATCTAGCTGTCTTTTTAGAAGACAGCTAGATTTCATTTTATTCATATATTTCATATAGAAATAATATTTTTAGAAAACGAACGCTAGGTAGTGAATCTGTTGCGGAAAACTACCTCTATTCGCGCAGGTTCGCGTTCGTTTTCTTTTTTATAAATTTAATTATCAAAGGTTAGGAGATTTTGTTATCTCCTAACCTAATTTTTTATTTAACCAACATCTTTAGCAAAATCAATAGCTGCTTTTTCAGCTTGTTCTTTTGTTTTAATTACATATTCTTTACCAGATTCATTACCACAAGCATCAGCAGAAACAGTATCCCCTACTCCAAATCCATAAACCGCACGATGACTCCAGCCATAACATTTTCGATCAGCTTCAGACCAACCCCAAGAATTAACAGTATTTTCTGGACTAATTTTTTCACCAATTATTAATAACCAATCTTGAAATTTCACTTTCGCTTTTTTATTTGCATATCTTGGAAGATTTTTAAATGTTCGTTTTTCTGGAGGAATATCTGTAATTAAATATTTTTTTGTTTTAAAATTTTTCATCCTATTTGTTCTAGGATTAAGTTTATGTGTTTTTAATTTATCAATTAATGGAACTCTATATTGACCATCTTGTAATTCTTCTTGTTCAAAAAGATAATTTAATGCTTTCATATAATATAATCCTTTTTAAGACATATTACAAATTTTCTTATATAAACAAAAATAACATTTCTTTTTATCAATAAAAGGGTCATTATTATCAGGAATAAGATTATTATCTAAATAATAATTAATCCTATCTAATTTACTTTTAATAAATTTAATATATGGATCAGCAACACCATTAGTAACGTCATTAACTAATGTAGTTATAAAAAAGAAAGTATTAGATTTTGATTTAAATATTCGTTTAATATCTTTAATTCTTTGAAGATTTTCAGCAAATGATTCAGTATCAGTAGCTACTATATCGTGTGCAACATATATAAATTGAATAGAGTGAATATCATACTTATCTAATTTTGGTTTACGTGAACCTTCTCTAATTTCAATAGAAGGATCTTTTGCTTCTTTTAAATGATTTTCTAATAAATATTTATAAGTAACAGCTTGATAAAAATCGCTGATTCTTGGCTTTTTTGAAGTTACAATTTTATGATAATCTGAATATGTACAACTTTTAATTTCTACTAATATATTAGAACCTATTAAATTATCTAATCTAACAGACATTCTAATTGATGGAAGTTTTAGAGAAACTTCTCGTTCAGTAAATTGATCAGAATTTGATTGAATAAAATCATGAACAGCATTTCCAATATTGGATCTCATCATTACTGGTAACCATTTATCAGCAAATGATTCCACTGGTGTATTATTTAATTTAAAAACAACATCTTTAATACAACTAGATGCAATATCATATGCATTTATATTATTAGCATGTTCACGATATAATTGATTTTTAATATGAGATTTATTATAAATTTCTTGAGTAAATTTTTCAATATCAAATAATTGCCCATTAATAGGTAGATTCGGCTCGATCTTTTCAATAGGTTCAGTAGGTACAAAAATTGGTTCTTGAATGTTAAGATCATTTACATGTAACATCTTTACTAAATCATTAAATTCCGTCAATACTATTCACCTCCATACTTTTTATTTTAAACTTTCGAAAATACTATTTCTATATATTTTTTGAAAATTTATTTTTTGAGGGAGATATAACATCTCCCTCAAAAAATGTTTTTACTTTGTTGCCGCAACACGAGCAGCCATTTTTGCCTTTGTTCCGTACTTAGACATAATTTGTTTCTTAACTACTCGATAAGCTTTCTTAAACCGAAGTAACTTTACATAAAGAGGATCTTGCTTCTGACGTGCAATTTTAACAGCAAAAGCTCCAGTTAGAGCTACAAATTTATCTTTTCCGGTTCTTGTAACTAAACTTTTCTTATACATAATTAATTTCTCCTTATAGAAGAGTTTTGTTGATTATTTGGTTTATAACTTTGTTGATTATTATTTGGTTTATAACTTTGTTGATTATTTAAATTAGTATGTGAATTATATCTTTGCATTTGCTGATCATTTGTTTTTACAATAATTTGTTTCGCTCCATAAATTTTAGAACGAAGATCATTGATCTTTAATAAACGTTTATCTGCCTCTAAACGTTTATCATACATAAGATCTAATACTATATAAAAATGTTCTAATGATTCTCTAGCTACAGTATAAAAATTTTCACAAGATGCAGATAAATTAGTTCTTGATATCATTGTTAACAAATCATCAGCATTTGTGGATCTTAAACCTTCAAACCCAGTTGTACGTTTTAAACATGCAAAATAATTTTCCATACCTATAGCGATCACATCACATATTTCTTCTAAATAACATTCTCGCAAACATTGACCTTGTTTAGTTTTAAGCTTTTCAAAAAAAGAAGTATTTGCAATATCTTTTTTAGTATCGATGCCGCATTTCATATAACATCGTTTTGTATTTTTATATATCATTGCATATCGTACTTGCATATACTTACCTTGTTTATTAATCCAACCTGTCATATATTCAAAAAATTTACCTGCTTTTTCTGCAAGTGAATAAGTTGCTCTAATAATTGGGCCATTAAAAAGCATTGTAAGTATAGATATTAATGCATATACTCCAGTCGAAATTGCAAATTCTTCTTGGATAATTTCCCTATTAAAGGTAATATCTAAATAAGTTTTAAAAAGTTGCTGTTGTTGAATTTTTGTCGATTCATAAAGTTGATTATATAATTCCAAATCATATTCTCGAAGCAATTTAACAACATCATATAACTCTTCAAAAATTTTATCTGGCGGCATATCAATTTCAGAATCTATAATATAAGCTTCACTAATATCTTTAAGAAATCTTACATCCATAAAAAATCACCTATTAATCATCAAATGCCGATTTATAAACATCATCCTCTTCAGGTTGTTCTGTTTCTTCTGTTTCAGGTTCTTGTTCAAATGGTTCTGTTTCAGGTTCTTGTTCAAATGGTTCTGTTTCTTGTTCAGGTTCAAATTGTTCTGTTTCAGGTTGTTCTGTTCCTAATGATTCATCTACTATAGATTGAACATTATCAGATTCTTCACTAGAAGTCTCAGAAGATACAATAAGATCATCTTGACGCATTCTAAATAACCCAACATTTATCCGTTGATGAACTGAAACATCAACAACATAATCAAATGCTTTTCTAAAATTTTCATCATTTAAATATTTATCATGAGCATTTTTACGATAAAATTTTTCTGATGAATATTGAATTTTTCTAGTTATTGGATCTATAAATTCAAGACAAACTTGAGGACCAACTTTTTTAATAGAAAGTGGATATACTAAATGTTTCTCATCTTTATAATATTTCTTTTCAGATAAAGTCATCTCTGAAATGAAAGTATATTCACTCCAAAATTTATGCAATCCACCTCGTTTATCGAATACACACATGACAGATTCTTGAGAAGGTGCATGTTTATTCTTTTCTGTGAACACATTCATGAACCAACCTGTAATCCCCATTCCATCACTTGGATTAATCGAAGCTTTTCTAGATAGAAATAACCATTGACCGACTTTATGATTAAAAGCTACAACAGAGGAAGCGGCTTTATAATCATTCCAAGTTCCAACAGATTTCTCTCGAGCAACATACTGCCCTTCAAGTTTCAAGTTAGCACGAACTTGATCTATAGTCAAAAATGTGATTCGATTATAAGCTAAAAGAGGTGCATATTTATCAATACAAAAAGACAACTGACGAGCTTTCAATCCAATGATGCGATTTGGGTCATCAGCATCTGACATTTTAGAACAGGGAGTTGCCGCAATACTATCCCAAATAAACATAATTTTAAATTCTTTTTGAAGTTTTTCCTCAAAAAGTTTTTTAGTTTTAACCAAAGAATTTATCATTTCAAAAAAATTAAATATATCAACAACAACTGGTTCATATCTAAATCGACTTTCATCAATTCCAAAAATTTCCATTCGAGAACAATTTTGATTTTCTCCAGTAGCGTTTGCAGCTCCTTCAATATCTAAATATACTATAATTGAATTTGGATAAATTGTTTGAAAAACTTTAGAAAATTGAAACGCAAAAGTAGATTTTCCAGTTTCCGGAGTTGATGATAAAACAACCGGAGCAGAAGATATAATTCCTCCTCCTAATATAGCATCTAAATGTTTGATCCCAAAAGGTGTCACATAAGGTTTAGGAGCTCTAGCAAACCCAAACTCATGAGTTATTATAGTTTTAAAAGCAGCACCTAACTTTTCAGTTATATCTAATGTGGCTGGTTCAAAATTAGATGAATCTACTGCGTTTCCAACATCTTCTAACTTTTTAGTTCTCGCCATTCCGCCTCCATTTTAAAAATTCACACCTGTGAATTATTTTTACTTTGTCAAACATTTAAATCATATGGATCCGGTTTAATAACTTTTACTATAATAATATTTGGATCCGTACTCTTTTTTGCACTTCTTTCATTAACAAATTGAGGTTGATTTTTTTCTTTAATTAATTTAGTCATTCGGGGTTTCCATATTCAGAAGCCAAATCATCGTCTAATTCATCATCATAAGTATTCTCATCTTCATCTTCCTCAATTTCAAGATCATCTATTTCACTTTCAATATCATCTAATTCAGGTTCTTTTAATTCTTCATTTTCTATTTCATCATCAATTATCTCATCATTCGGATCATCTAAAAACTCATCACTATCAAAATCATCTAATTCATCATCCTCAAGTTCTTCAGAATCTTCTAATTCATCAATATTTTCCGGAATTTCACTTTCAATCGTATCTAACTCTTCTTGGGTAAGATCATCTTGATCCATATTATTTCACCTCATTTATTTATAATGTCATAATTCATATTCTGGATTCGAAACTGTATCTATTTGATTAATAGTTTGTTTCATTTTTTGTGGATTAGATAAAACATTTCCTAATTTTTCAAAAAATGATAATAAATTATCTTCAGTACTTTCTAATTTATTAATAAGTTTTTGAATATCAATTACCGTCAATCGAATTTTTGTATGTAATACGTCATCAATTTCTTTATGATATCTATACTTGATATTTTCTAGTTCAGATATAGAATTAAATACTTTTGTTAATAATTCAACATTGCTAGCCATCGTATGATAATAAGAACGCTTTTTTGATGCATCCCGTTCATTATTAGCTAAAATTTCAATCTGACGATTAGCATTTTCGAGCATCAATTTATGAACAACCAAATCTTGAATAAATCGGTCTAAATGATCTATTTGCGTTTCTAAATTACCTTGACGGTCAGAAAATTCCTTCTCAATTTGACCAGTGTTTACTTTAAAAGAGGAATTTGATGCCACTTTTTTATTTTTTGCCTCCAAAAATATTATAGTTCACCTAAACAAATACGAACAAATTTTCGTAATTGCTCGATAAAACTAACCTGTTCAATTCTAACAGTAGATAATGTCATTAAATTAATATATTCCCCACTTAATACAAGGTTAACAAAATTTTCGCTAACCTTTGTCAAAATTGGTTGTAAATATCCATCTGAAAAGACATTTTTAAATGGGTAACACAATTCATCTAAAATAACAGTTTTAACTAATTCAGGTTTAATTAACATATCATTATATGGTTTAGATTTTGAATTAGCAATGTGAACACATTTTAATAATTTAAATATTGTTGGTAATTTTTTAATTTTATTAAGTATAGCTTCATTAATTAAATCATCATTAAAAATTTTAATTAATTTATATTCTTTATTACTTGATTTTGTTAATTTATTTTTATTGTAAACGGCAAAATATATATCTTGAAATTCATTATTAACAATAATATTTTTGAATATTCTATAATTCATTCCAAGTTGTATGTATACCGGCGAAAACTTATAAAATTTGTCGACTTGGAGATTATATAAAACATCTTTATATAAATTTAATCTAGTTGAGGATGATGATTGAGATAATATATTTTCTAAATTCCAAAAATTTGCACAAACATGACTAGTATCTTGTTTACGCATAAAATAATAATGAAATATATTAGAAAACATGCTTCTATAAAAACTATCAACTTTTCCAACAGTTAATGGATCAAACTTTTTTAATCCATTACCTAAAAATTCTAATAAAATATTATGTTTAATAACATCTTGATCTAAATAAAATGAGTTAATATAAACATTTACTAACTTAGTTGATGTTCGATTTATTCGATCATATACATGACGAATAGTACTTTGTAAAAATTTTTTAGTGTCTGGGAGATATTGTTGTAAAATATAAATTAAATATGGAAAAAGTACCCGAGCACGAAATTGAATATTAGACATTTTTAATACATTTGTATTATAATTATAAAGAGCATTAGAAGTTTGATATAAAAGAAATAATCCCTTTACAGTAGGTGATCTACTATTCAATTTCAAAAAATGATACTTCTTTAAATCATTCCAATACTTGTCAATAATTCTAGAATCTATAATAATATTTTTACTAGCCGCCGATTTTTCTAGAATTTCGTATCCATGTTGATGTAAAAGTTTATAAGATATCTCCAAATCTCCACAGCTATCATCATTGACTTCTAAACTCTCTAAGTACACTGTTGAGCAAATCCTCCTAATTCATAGAATGGAAAATCTTAATACAAATGTAATATTTCTATATATTAAAAGAAAAAATTTTTTCAACAGAAAGATTCACTTTGAAATTTAACATCATTTTCAACTTGTTTGCTTTTATTTTTTTTAGATACTTGTTTATTTTTAGGTAAATCTATTTGTTTATTTATTGTTTCATTATTTATTTGTTTATTTGTAAGGTTAATATAGGAATTAAAAATTAACTGATGATAGATCAACATATATTTTAATTTCCTTTTATTATTTTTTAATATTGTCGTTTTTAGGATACATACACCATCTATAATCAGCCAATCGTTTTTCTCGTAATGTTTTACCATCTGATGTTGGTGGTGTTACAATTTCAGCATCTTTACTTTCTTGATCAAATCTATTTATTTTTAAATCTAAAACGGTTTCAAATAATGTTATTATACTAAGCATTATAAATCCTCATTCAACTTATTAAAATCATTAACAAAATATGATTCTGTATTATGACTTTATAATTATCTATCTAATACCATGTTCCTCTAGAATTCCCACTTCCATTTAATTTAACGTCTTAATTATATTCCATAGAACACCATTCCAAGTTTTTATATTTGCTGAAGGAATAGTATTATATGTTTTAATTCCGACAGGACCACCAGATAAACATTCTTCATTACTCCATCCATCCCCTTGCCATTCTGGAGGTACTATTAACCAAGAACGAACAATAAGTTTATCAATCCAAAACTTTGCACCAAGTCCTATAACACTATTATAAAAGCTAAGTTTATTCTCAGCATCAGTACTAGTATGCATTTGTGCACCAGTTTTAATTTTCCAATTATTGAAATATATATCATATGTTCCGGCGCTAAAATCTAAATTATTAACTTCATATGCTTGCCAAGAATTATAACTACAATTAATACTTGTATCCGTTGCAGTTCCAGCTGCATTTTTATATTTTATATTCTCAGTAGCATCCAAATATAATGAAACTCGTTTAGTTCCATTACCATGAATAATTGGATATGAATCTCCAGCAGTATTTGTTTTTCGAGCATATACTTGAATTGCATATTGATGACTAGCAGCAGAAAATGGGATATTTGCACTCGAATTACTTATCTCACCAGGTAATATTAATGCACTTGACCCAATATACTTAACCACTGGTTGAATATGAACTAATCCGGATGTTACTTCCCAGTTACCTCTAGGAGGTTGTGCATTTTCATATACAAAAAACTCTCGTTCTTCACTAGCAATCCAATTAATTTGATCAGATACAGATTGAATAGCTGTCCATGATAATCCATCATTACTACCATAAATGATTACTGCTTTTGGTGCCCGTGATACAATCGAACCAGGCCCAATAAAGGACCAATAATATAATTTTTGTGCATTATCTTCACCAAGATACAAAATAATATGAGGAGTTGGATCTGTACTTATAGTATGCCATACACCACCAGGTGAAAAAGCTTTCCATCCACGAGTGTCATCATTATACTCACTCGAAGCTTCTATAATATAAGGAGATGGGGTATTATTAGATGTCATATTATTTGGAGAAAATAATTCATTTTTCTCATTATAAAAACGAATTTCTTGTATTTCACAATGAGAGGTTCCATTACTTTCAGTAACATCAAACTTAAAATATTTATAAGCAACAGCTGATTCATTTTCAATTGGTGTACGTTCAAAACTATCATATAAAAGATAAGTATTTTCTCCACTACTTTCAGAAACTGCTTCAACATTTCCATACCAACATTTTATCATTGTATCTGTTGTGGCAATATTGTTAATATTCACATCGACAAAAGCAAACTGATATGGAGTTGTTCCCATTATTTTATCAATACAATATCCTAAAGGTTCATCCGATATATTAGAAAATCTCAAATCTCCAAAACTAGTTTGAGCATGCCCTTCAAGACAAACATCTGCAACTAAAAATGTTCTGACTTCATAAGCACTCCAATTTACCTGATTTTCTATAATAGAAATAATTGTCCATGTTATACCGTCAATACTACCATATACAATCCAATTCCTTGGAGCACGATCAAGTTCACCAGAACTTGGTCCTTTAATCGAATAAGAACCTAATATCTGTGCATTTTCTTCACCAATATCCAATGTAAGCCATACTGTAGAATTATCACATAACCAATATCCATTACCACCGTCAAATACATGGTAACCAGCATAAGTGTTACTTGTTTGATAAAAATATGATTGTGTTACAACATATGGAGATGGTACATTAGTATCTGTCATATTGTTTGGAGAAAATAATTCACCATTCGTATTATATAAACAAAGTTCATATATTTCAGTTGCACCTGTATCCCCCATTATTCGCAGTTACACTTATCTTAAAATATCGATATACTAACGGTGAAGATTCAGCAATTATTAATCTAGATTGCCAATTTTGTATTGCTCCACTATCACGTTTTATAGCACGAGATTTATAATATGACCAATTATCTGGAAACATTAACAACAATTTCCTCTCTATCTAAATTTAAAATATTTACCGTCTAACAAATTTGGATACTTGTTTAAGATTAAATCTTTTACCCATATTTAAAGGTATAAGAGTTTCATAATCAACATTCATTATTTTAAAATACCGAATAAAAGGTAAAATACAAGTTCGTCCTAATAACTCATAAAACTTTTTTGTATAAATGTCTGTATGAGAATCCCCAACAACTAAAATATGTATAGCTTCCTTAATATCAAAATTATAGTTTTTCATAAATCTTATAGTAATATCATCCCATAGATCTTGCCGGTTTGAAACGTCTAAATTTGATACTGGAAAATACATATCTATTGGTCTTGTATTAAAAACATAATATCTATTTCCTATAAATTCAATAACAAAATGCCATGGTAATAAATCAATTTTAAATTGAGAATATAATTCTCTAAAACGTTTAAAAATTAATATAATATCAACTTTTGAAGAATCTATTCTAGGTACCGGCCGAATCGGAAAGAATGGATTATTATAGGAATCCTGTATTAAAATTCCTACAGGTCTTGGTTTAAATTTATTTGAAATAGCAGGATGATCTTTTGTTGAATCTACTTTTCCTAAATTTGTTACAATCATACTATCTATATTATCAATATCTTCAGTTAATATAGTTTTAGTTAAATCAAAATTAATAAACATATTGTTTATTTTCCTGAATATTATTTAAAATATTTTGAATCGGACAGAGTTAATGTATTTGGGGATGCGGCACTAGCTGCAGCAGCGGCAGTTCCACAATTTATTCTAACAGGTTTACCAGTTATATTAACAGCACTACTAGATAAAACATGTATAGCAGCAGAAGATTGAATGCTTACAGTACCAGAAGCTTTTAAATTCATTGGTCCTGAACTGGTAATATTACAATTTCCACCAATAGTAACATTAATATTATCAGCGGTTTTTATATTAATTCCAGATTCATCTATTACAATAGTTGTTCTTATTTCATTAAAATAAACATGTATAGAATTTTTAGGTATATTTTTTGAATTGGCATCCCCTTCATATATAGCAATTAAATTATTATGTTTTGGTGTTCGAATAATTTGAAAATATTCATCTCTTTCAACAATTTCAAGCGGTAATGAATCTGAATATGCATCAGAAATAATCCTATCAATATATGCAGATTCAATAAAATTTGTAGAAAATTTAATAATAACACACATACCAGCTTGTAAAGGATAATATGAACCACAAACACCATTTTGAGATGGACTAACTCTATATTTATGAACATGATTTTTACACCACACTCCTTCACTTTCAGCTAAATGTGGTTGTAATTCTGGGATATGAACTTTATACATTCCTCTATTTCTAGAATCTTTATCAGAAAGTATAGTCCCTATAAATGATCGATCTTGTAAAAATTCTTCAATCATTATTCTCGACCTTTTTTAAATTCTTTCTTTAAATGAGGTAACTTATATTCAATAAAATTTCTAATAATAATTTCAATACTATTACTTAAAGAATGAGCATCTTCATATTGAATACCATAAAATTTCATAAATGTACGTTCTACAAACTCATGTATAGAAGTTGCAATAACATTATCTTTATCCATACAATTATCTAAACATATTACATTTTCTGATATTTGAACTGGATAAACATAATGATGACCACCCATCGTGAAATTAATATCTTCTAATCTAAATTTAGTAGTATCTACAATTTGAAATTCAACCTTATCATAAACACATGGAGTTCTTTTTTTAAAATTATCATCATTTAATAACACGTTATTCAACTTTCTTAATTTTATTTGATGTGAATTTAGGATTTCCTATAACTGCTATTCCAAAATGATCTAATTTTTCATTTTTTGTTTTTCCATACCCATGCCATCGAACATCTAATTCATCAAATGGTATATACCCGATATTATTATTAATTGATGGATCTTCAATAAAAAATTTATTATTATCATAACCAATAATAATAATAAAATGCCCATCTATATATTTATCTTTTGAATATTTTTTATCGGCAGAATGTGCTTGAATTAAAATAATAACAGGTATATGTTTATCGATATACATTTTTATGTTATCTTGTGACATAATACCTGATTCTGTCCGCAACTTATAATATTTAAATTTATCAATAATATCAGTATAAGAAATTCCATCTTTTGTTATATGTAAAGATTTACTTAAATCATCTTGTCTTTTATCAATTCCATAATAAGTCAAAATACTTTGAACAACCGAACTTCCACAACTATAAACATTATCTTGTCGATGGGTAGGAAAATCTAATATAATTGTTTCAAATAAATATGATAATATAACCATAACTTAATTCCATAATTTTATACATTGAGAATTGGTAATGTTTTTCCAAGTTTACCACCAACAGTTCCTAATTTAACAATGTCATCTTCAGCTTTCCATTTTCGTAACCAACTATTAACTTTTGAAAATGTTAATCCGGTTATAAAACCAGCACCACCAGCACCGGCTAAAGCAATAGCAATAGTAGCTGCAGCTCCCTTAATATGTGAGGATGCAACAGATCCAATAAGAGTAATTATAAGACCTAATATACCACCTCCTATTCCTCCATATAACCAACCATCTCGTTCACCAGCACGACGAGCTGCATTAATATAATTTACAACTTCAGGATCATCAAAAAATCCTCTATAAGTAACTTGTTCTTTTTCAGTTAAACTTTCTAATCCACCAGTAACCATTTTCTTTGATAGTTTAATAAAATTATTAACACTTAAATTATCAAAAAATTTAGAAAGTTCTTGTTTAGTTTGTTCAAAAGATATTTCATATATTGGAAACTGTTGTTGAAGTGAGATCATAATATATCCTCTTTAAAACATGTGGGAGTATCTAAACTTCAATACTCCCACATGATTAATTTATTATACTGAGGCTAAATATTCAATATTTTTAACATTCTTTAGATTAATTATAGTATTAACTGGAGCTAAAACATAAGTTACTGCTGCTGAACTATCGACGCAGCGCATAATTGTAACTAATGCAGGTTTAGTAGTAGTAATTAACTTCCCACTTACAAAATATTTTGGATCGAAAGCAACCTTAGTATCTGCATTAACAGTATAACTAGTTTTACCAACAATAGTAGTAAGTACATCATTTAAATCAACAGATGTAGGTAATTGTGTAGGATATTCATCTAATCCAATTAACCAATAATTCTGGGATGCAATTGTTCTAGTAAGAGCTGTTAATTGAGCAAGATATTGAGCCTTATTAATAACTGTAACTGTAGAAGGTAATACTTCAATAGTTTCACAAATAAAATTAGCTAATAATGAAATATTAAGTGCAGTACCACCAGCTAATCCAGCAGCAAATCGAATTTCAGATTTTGCTGGGAAAATAATAGGCTTATCAATATAAGATACTTGTTCATCAGTAAAATTAGTAGTAGCTAAATCTACATACTTAATTTCACTAACAGTTACATTTGCACCACCATATAGTTTCTGAATTGCAGAAATAATAACATCGTGGGCTGTAGTGGATCCAGTAGAACGATAACGTACACTAGTAAGATAAAAATTCTTATTTCGAGGTACAGTATAAATTGCATTATATGCTTTAGTACCAGCAATATCAATAGCAGCTTGAATTTTACTAGCCGTATCAGGTACACCAGCAGTAATATCACTAGCATAATATACATAAACTTTACCAACAGGTGCCGAACTAATAGTAACAGAGTTTACTCTTAAAAATAATTTAGTACCGGTGACTTTTGTCTGACCATCAGCATGTGCCGTAGTAAGTACTTCAGTAATTTCATCATAATTAGCATCTAAACCGGTAATAGTAACAGCTAAATCAATATCTAAAGCATCAGAAGAAGATACATTTAAAACTGCAGCAGTAGAAGCTTGAGTAATAGTTCCACCACTATTCCAAATATCTTCTGTTTCACCAACAGCAGCATTTGTACCAACTAGTTCAAAAGCATTGAAGTTTTCAACATTTCCACGATTAACTTCAAAATAAAAATCGTTCGTTACATTAATGGGTAACATAATTTTTAAATCCTCCATACAAAAAAAGTTAATAATTTCCAACAGCAGTTAAATCAAATTTAATTGTCTTAATATATTGATCGATAATATTTTCAATTGATGTTTGAATTTTTTCGCTATTAGGTGCTTTACTTCCTATAAATGAGATTGGGTATTTAGTAAGTATAACAAATGTAATAAAATAATCTAATGGACCAATTAAACAGTAAAACCCCATAGGTTTTAACATTTTTAATAATGATATTGTTACAGCATTTGGAGAGTCATTAATAACTTTAGCATCTATAAGCATTTTTGGAAAATCTTTAATATCATTATACGATTTCATTTTTTCTAAAGTCGGCAAGAACTCTTCCATAAATTCAGGAGCAATAATTTTATTATATTGTTTTTGTATAATTGATAAAACATAATCATGTTTTTCTTTAAGATAATGCCGATAATAAATATAAATGGCAAGTAAATGCATCAAATTGCGTTGTTTTTCTGAATAAATTCTATCTGTTCCAAGAACTCTAATAAATAATAAATACAAATAAGTTGTTAATAATCTATGTATATCTTTGTCTTGTCGAATTTTATTTTTATTAATTAAAATTGCAGCTCGTATAAATCCAAAATAACTAGCATAAATACATTCATCAATAGAATCCGCGATTCCAGTTATAGGATCAATTCCGAGTTGTTGCGAGTCTAATGTAACACCGGCAAATTTATCTTCACTAGTAATAAGTACCCGGACTACAACATTATCCGGTTTAATTTTTGCAATTCCAAGAAATAATAAATTATTATTTAATAGTAAACGGCAACAATCTTTTACTATGCTATTTGGCAACTTCATTAAATAATCACTATAATCTTTTGAAAAGTTTTCATAAATTTCAGCATGTTTTTCTGTTCTTGGAATAATATAAATTTTTTGTTCATCACCTTGTAATGTTACATTCGCACTTGAATCTGAAAAGAATAAAGGTTTAAAAATTTTATTTGGATCAGCCATAATATAATATGTCTCCACTATCAACTAGATTACTTTTTCGATGTTTGTAAGACTTTATTTATAGTTTCTCGATAAGGAGCTATAATAATACGTCGATTATTATTCGCAATTGGAAAATGACTAGGTGTAAATTCTAAAAATGATTTAATATTATTAACTAACATTATAACTGGATATATCAAAGGTTCATCATAAACATCTAGACAAAAAATACTTGGGCGTTGTGACCATCTGTCATTTGTAAATTCATAAAATTTAGATTCTAATCGTAAAGCAGCAATATTAGTTAAAAACACATTATTCAAAATTGGTTTTGAAAATTCAGAAAATATATTTTTAACTAACATTTTTTGATTAGATAAATAACTTGTTAATGAAGTTGTTTGATTTTTCATATTTACTCATTTTTATATAGAAATAATATAATATAAAATACCATTAACCCATTAAAAAAAGGAGAAAACTGATGTTAGCAATTTTAGGATCTGCAGACCCAGAAATGCAAGCAATTGAAGAATTACTTGCAATGTATGAATACAGATTCGAATATGCAAGAGTCAATGGGCGCCGAGTTCATCCGGGTAACGCGTATAACGCGGATCCGGTGATACTTAATAAATTGGAAACAGTAGTGCTGGTCGAATGCCAGCCTCAAAATGTAACATTTAAGGGAAAGGATTGTGAAATTATTACAATCGACCATCACCGACCAAGTGATCCTGGTTATAATCAAACCCCAGATAAATTCTGGGAAGCCAGTAGTATCGGGCAAATTTGTAAATTGCTTGATATTCCTCAGATGAACGAACTAAAATTAATTGCTGCTGCTGACCATTGTCTTGCAGCTGCATATGCTGGTAAATGTCCCGGAATCGACCCGGATAAATTGATGGAATGGCGCATAAAATCTCGTGCAGCTTTCCAAAATCGATCTGCTGAAGAAGTACTAGCAGATGTTCATGCTGCTATAGCACAGATCGAAATTGCTCCAATTATCTATCTCGCACCTTGTACAGGTGGAATAGACGACCATGAGCACCATATTTATTGTGGTTGTCCAGACGGGTTGGGATTCCATCCCGTTACAGATATGCGTGGTAAAATGGTAAAGGAATTACCCGAGGCAGCGGCCTGGATAGGTCGAGCAATTCTTGCTGGTCCTATACCCTGTCCAGATAACCGACAGAAGATTGTTCTTCAGTCGGCTGATCCGCCAACGATTAAGGCATGGCTAGCAGGCGGCGGACCCGATAATATCATTGACCGTTACGGCGATCCTGAAAGAGGCTTCGCCGGTGGGTATTTGAAGTAAACATTTGAAAAGTTTGGGAGAGATATTAACTCTCTCCCAAACTTTAAAGTAGTTTAGATTTTTTTCTAAAAATTCAAAAAGAAAAAGGAAAAACTAATGATCTATGATATATTTACTGAAAGAATCATGTCTTTTGATAATATTTTAACAAATCAAGAAATACTCAACAGATATGGATCACTAATTTATAATGCATATATATCAGATTTTCCATATTGTTACAAATATGATAATAATTTAAATCAAATTACAATTCATCAAAATACTCTAAATGACAAAACAATAGAATTAGTTATTAATGATCATATACCTCGTTACCATATACATATATATAAAGATTTAATAAAACAATCAAATATTAGATTGAAAAAATTAATTCTTAAAAATTATACTTTTCAATTTAAAATCGAATATCAAGAAACTATGGATGATAATTTTTTAATTAAATATGTTAATCCAATATTAGATGAAAATTTTATTAAAGATATATTAGGTCAAGAAGGTCTTCGATTATTTAAAATAAAATTTCCTAATATCATAACCTTCAAAGAAAATATAATTTTAACAGATGTTGAATTCAAAATCTATCATGATACCCTTTTAGATATGACCGCCCATCTAAAATATATTCAACAACAACTATTATCTTATAAAACTAAGGAAATTCGATTTTGAAAAAACTTATACTTGAAAAAAATGAGAAAGATGAATTTAATTATTGGTCAATTAAATCAGCTACTGGTTTATTAACTAATAATGAATTAAAAAATAAATACGGAGAATATTTTACTAATAATTTATATATATCTGATTCTTCTTATCAAGATGATTGGTATTATTATCTTGATAATGAACGAGAAAAAGTATATACATGTCTATCAAATATAAAATTAAATATGTTTTATCAAAAACAGAAGTATGATGAATATGTAAATTATTTTAATATTGCATATAATAATTTTCAAAGAAAAATTAATGATTTTAAAAACTATGAATTTCAAATTAAAATTGAATTTCAAAAAACATTAGACAATCAAATTAAAATAATTAATTCAAATGTTGACGATATTCTATCAAATGAAAGTATTATATATTATTTTGGATTAGAAGTGTTTAGATTGTTTATGTTCAATAACCCTCAAATAGAATTGATGGAACCTAATTCAATTTTGCCGAATGATTATTTTCAAAATCAAATAAATACTAATATTCCTAATTTAATATTAAATTTAAAAAATCTTTGGAATAAAGTAATTATGTACAAATCTGAATATTGTAATATTAAAGTCAAATAATCAATTTCTAGGAGGACTAAACATCCTCCTAGAAATTCTATTATTTCAAAAATTCATATAGAAATAATATAATCATACAGATCAAGTCATAATAGCTTGATCTGTTTACTTAATTAAATATAGAACCGTTTTTTATTTTCAAAGATATTATATAGAAATAATATTATTGGAAAGCCTTGGTGGTTCTCTTTCCCGGCGGCGCGGAACCATCAGTGTCCATGATACTTATATATTAATTATATAAGTATCATGGGCCCTCCAATTTTTTCATTTTTTAGAATATTTTATATAGAAATAATATAATTAAAAAATAATTTATTTTTAATTCCCAAACAAAAAAGGAGTGAACATGTTTGATGATGCTCAAAACTCAAGAGCCCTTCACGAAGTAATCAATGATGTATTATGGAATTGTAAACTACAAATAGATGGGGTTGATGTTGGAATCCCATTTATTTGTGGAGCGCCAGGTGGTGGAAAAACCGCATCTATACATCAATTAGGTGAAGAGTATAATTTCGGTATTGTCTCAACGCACCTGGCCTTAAAGCCACTAGAAGAAACCGGTGGCATCCCACAATTTGAAAATATTACCATTAATCAAAAACCAATGTTAGGAACAATTTGGTCATTTCCGGACATTATGAAAGTTCTATATGAAATGTCCGAATTAAAAAAAGATTCAATGGTAATTTGGTTCTTAGACGATTCACATTTATTAAGCCCAATGCATATGGCTTTACTCTATGAATTGTTTACAGAACGATCATTAAGAGGTTATAAAATTCCTAAAAATTGTGCTATGGTTATGGCTGGAAACACCAGTGTCAAATCTGGCGCAAAAGTTCTATTTAGTGCAATTATTAATCGATGTGTTGTTATGCCTATTTATACAGATTTTAATGGTTGGAAAAATAATTTTGCACTTAAAAAGAATATTCATCCAGCAGTTTTATCATTCTTAGGAAATAATCAATATCAGAAGTTTTTTCATGAAGAAGAACAAGTAAACTCACCCTGGGGTTCCCCTCGTTCATGGTCAAGATTTTCTAATGAATTAGCAGTTAGAGAAAAAATGACTAATAAACTTGTAAATACAAATACTTGTTTATATTTGGGAACAGGTTATGTTGGTAAAGAAGGAGCATCTGAGTTTACAACATATTATAAAATCTTTTCAGAATTCGATATGGCTGATATTATTGCAAATTATGAATCTTATACATTACCAGATGAAATTGTAAAGAAATATGCATTTTCATATGCATTAACCAATTTTTATCTTGGTAAAACGGACAGAGACAAAATAACTAGCAATGTATCATATTTAGTTGGACTATTTATGAAAGAATCTCCTGAATTAGCAATTATGATAATTAAGGAGATTAGACAATATGAAAAAAGTCAGAATAAGAAAAACATTTTAAATAAATTAATATTTAATTTACAAAAAAATGAACCAGCATTAACCCGAGAGCTATTGAAAGATTTAGTTGACATAAGTAGTGACGATGGAGTTTAAAGATTTTTATGAATGATTATAATGATTTAATTAAAAAGACTAAATTAAAATTATTTATAAAAGAATTACTATTTTTCGGAATACTTTCAAATAAATTCGAATGGAAAATTTCTAATTTCTCTGAAAATATTGAAGGTTATGTTAAATTTAATAGTACGGATCCATCAATATTAGAATCTGGTACTATTAATATTAATGAATTTTACATATCTAAACCAGATTATACATATAATAATTTAGCATTCTTAATCTGTCATGAACTATTACATATTTTAAATAAACATGGGTTAAGAGTAGGAGATAAAATTTTTGAACTATTTAATGTTGCTGGTGATCACTGTATTGAAGTATTTTTAGAAACATTAAAAAAATATATTAAACCATATGGCAATAGATATAATATTATCGATGAATTGCACAGAGAAAAACCTCGTTGCCATACAGAAGGCGCATATGATTGGATTTTAAAACACCAATCTAAAGTTGATGTGCAAAAAATAGATGAATTATCTTTACAAACTACTGTTAATGAATCAGGTAATAAATCCTATCAATATATTATTACAAATAATGTTACTAATACAACCAATGCTTCTGAAAGTGAAGAAAAACTCAAAGAAGTTTTAATAGATCAATTTGTATCAGAAGGACGAGCAATATTTGAGAATATTAAAACTGCTGGAAATATACCAGGGGCAATTTCAGAATATCTACAAAATATTTTAAAAGTTGAAATCCCATGGGAAACATTAGTTGAAAAATCTATTAAAACTAATGTTGAAATGAAACCAGACGACAGAAGTTGGCATAGTATTAATAAATATTATATGTGTCATAATATAACTTTACCAGGTGTTTATTTTATTGAAGATAAAGATGGTATTGGTACATTAATTATACTTATAGATACATCAGCTTCAATAGATGTTAAAAACCTTAAAAGATTTGCATATATAATGGAAAAGAGCATGAGTTATTTTAAAACAATAAAATTATTTACTCATGACACTGTCGTTCATCAAGAGAAAGAATTTACTCAAGATAATATTTCAGAATTTCAGAATTTTATAACAAATGAGGGTTTTAAAGGTAGAGGTGGTACTTCCCATAAAGATGCTTTTAATAAAATTGAAACACTATGGGAAGAAAATAAAGATGATTTAAGTATGGTAATAAGTTTAACTGATTGTTATTCGGACATTGAACGAATATATAAAAAATACAATTGGATAAAAAATAAATTACCACTAACATTTGTTATTACTAAATCTGGTGGTACATTAAATCTTGAAAAAGATCATGGTAATATTTTACAAATTCGAATAAATTAAGTATATCGGCAAGAGCTTGTTAATTTCTTTTAACAAGCTCTTGCCACATTTTTTTATTTTTATGGTATAAACGTAGGATTAATATATGACCGAACTGGTTTAAATCCAAGATCATCAGATTCTTTACCAGGAACAGAAACTAAACGTTTAGAAGCATTCTGATTAACTTTAAGAGTATCATCCGTACTCATTACTTGTTTTCTTTTTGCTGGAAGAGTTGTAATTGGAACATTATTAGAAGAAGCAATTGATCGTGAGTTATATCTAAATAACTCTGTAAGATAAATCATATTTCCTCCATCAACTCTTCTTAAATTGTTTCATTGCAGAAATTGAATCTACAGTTGCACCTACCACAGTATCTAAATCTGGTCTAATTTGACTACCAGATTTTCCATATTTTTTTGCAATACGATTTTTATTTAATAATTTTTTCGCAACAGATACTGCTAAAGCACCTGCAAGTACAGCTTTTGCAATTGATTTATAATCATCACTATTTAATTCCTCACAAATCATATTAGAACTATGAGAAATCATATCATTAAATATACTCCGACATAATATCTGAAGGAGGAGTATTTGTATCTTCTTCAGATTCTTGAATTGGGGTTTCTTGACTAATTAAAGTACCACAAAGAGAAGAAATCTCATGAACATATTGAGCAGTAGCTACTTCAGCAAACACACGAATATTCTTAGAAGTATCTTCAACTGTTTCACCAATAAATTCATCTGGATTAGATAATACAAAACTCTTTAAAGTTTTTGAAAAGTCTTGAATAAGATCAACAGCTTCAACAAGCATATCTTCATGAGATTCAACAAGAGCCGCACCTTCAGACTCTAATAGAGTTGTTACTCTTTCTAACATATTTCATTCCTCCAATAATTTATTAAATTATTATTTCTTAGCCTTTTTTAGTCTACGACGAAGTGCTAAAGCTCCTACACCAGCAGCTAAAGCAGCCGCAGCAGCTGCTGCTACTTTTGGATGATCCTTAACAGATTGTATAAATTTCTTACCAACAGAAAGTGCCTTTCCTTTTGCATCAGTAAGACCTTCAGCAGCCTTATCTTTTGCATCAGTAAGACCTTCAGCAGCCTTATCTTTTAAATCAGTAAGACCTTCAGCAGCCTTATCTTTTAAATCAGTTAATTTTTCAACTGAAGCTTCTTTAATTTTATCAGCCGCTTTAGAAAGATGTTGACCAGCAGATATATTTTTCTCAGCAGATAATTCTGATTTAACATTCTTCAACTTATTAGCAATTTTAGTTACTGCATTTTGTACTGTATTATCTTCTGGATGTAATTTATCATATAACTTACCACCAGCTTGTCCAGTTACAACATCTTTTACAGTACTGACAACACCTTCTTCAAGTACATCTTGAATCGATTCCATTATAATTTTGTTAACATCAAGAGACATATTTTTTCCTCCAAAAATTAAAATTAATAGTATAAAAATTAAGCTTTATTCTCTAATTTAGTTGCCACATTTTTAAGTTTTGAACCAGTTTTATGTAAAACAGTAGCTGCTCCAGCAGTAATTGCCGAACCTGTTTTTGCAATAGATTGTTTAGATTTTTCAGAACCGTTTTTAAGTGCTTCAACAAATTTTTTTCCTATATCAGTTGTTTTTCCAAATAAATTTTTTATAGTAAAAGTAGATTCATTAATATCTTCAGTTTTTATATTATCTGGTATAACAAAACCAGCACTTTCATAAATATTAATAGTATTTAGAAAATATTCAGAAATAAAATTATCAAACTCTTGATCTATTTCATCATCTTTTATCCCACTCTCTAATAATTCAATATATTTTTTAACATATTCATTATTGTCTTCATTAATACAAAAATCTTTAACAGTATCAACTAATATAGTTTCAAGAATAGGACCATCAATATTCTTTAAAATTTCAAAAATTTCTTTATCCATCAATATCTCCTTTTAACATAAATTTTTAATAAGAGGATGATTGAGACTTACTATTTTTGTTAAATATTTTTCTCAATCCATATGCTGCTGCAGCACCACCAACTACTCCAGCGGCAACTGGATGTTCACCAGCAAATTCTGCAGCCTTCTTAGCTATTGAACCCCCTGCATCTCCAGCGGCTTTCATTCCTTTTTGAGCAGCGATACCAGCAGCTTCAGATCCAGATATTTGATCTGCAGTTTTCTTTGCTACACTAACTGGATTCACTTCAGCTTTCTGAATAGTATCTTTTACAGCGTTAGCACCTGGGATATTGTATCTTGCTGATTTAAGAGGAACACCAGCAGGACCAGGAGTAGGTCTGTTAGTTAATGGATTTGCAGAAACCGGTTTAGCATCTGCGGGATCAATATTATTAGTTCCAGCTTCTTGAATATCTTCAACTTCAACTTGTTTTTCAACAATTGTGTTTAATTCATATAATGTTTGTACAATTGAAATCATATAAATGCCTTTACTCTAAAGTTGTAAAAGTACAATCCTCAGATAAATATTCTGTTTCATTTTCGTCTATAACCTTAACTCTAAAATGGTAATTTTCCCCTGGGATTAATCCCGAAAGAACTAAATGATGAGAATATGTTAAATCTGAAGTTAGAATTGATAATGAGCCATAATCTGTTGTAGTACCATATTCAATTTGAGTTGTTGTGAGTTCTTTTGTTAAAAATATTATTTCAACAGCTGTTTGCCGAATATTAAGTACATTAATAAGACTAATGTATGATTGAATTCCTCCAATTTGAAATGGTGAATTTTCTTCTTTAAGATAGAATTGAACTAATAATGGATTTGTAATTGTAGGTTTATATGTAGAAAATTCAATATTTGAAAAATAAAAGATAATTGAATTAGTTTCAGTATTTAAAATAAAATTTGGAAAATCTCTATAAATAATATTACCTTTTATTAAATTATAGGAATATTGATTAGTTAATACAAGATCAGATTTATCGAATTGTATTGTAATATTTTGAGAGGTTTTATATAAAGTAATAGTTATTTTACCGGCAAGATCTTTTACAAAAATCAAATAATAATCAGAATCTATATTTATTCTGATATCATCTGGATTTGAAATGAGTGATTTACTAACTTTAAATGTAGTTGGATTCGCTCCAACTGTAACATATATATATTCATCTGAACCAACCGTCGCAGAAATATTACTTCCACCTTCTGAAATATTTGTAATCTGATCTGGTTCTAATGAAACTGAATCTATAGAAGGTTCTGAAGATGTAACTAAATCAGGTGTAACTACAAAAACTCTTCTAATAAATCCTTTTTCAATATTTGTAATTTCTAAATTAGTTCTATTAACAATTTTAGTAGAAGGATAATCACAAATTGGTTCAAATCCAGCAGTTGGATTAATAGATATGTCAATTTTTAAAATTTCACTATTCGATTGATCACTAAACATATAAAGTGGCATTTGAATCATATATGAAATTTCAACATTAACTTGAAAAGATCGCTGTGTAGAATCAGGAATATTAGTTGATATTGAATCTAATCGAATAAAAGGTTCATATTGTAACGCATAACAAAAATCTATATCACCTGTATTTTTATTTAATTTGGTATAAATGTTACTAATATTATGACAAGATGGATTAAAATTTTCACTAGATAATAATTCAGGAGATACTTCTAAATATGATACAAATGTTAAGAATTGAATATATTTATTTACCGGCAACCATCTTCTGATCTGGGCTGAAATTTCTTTAGCTTGAAATTGAGATTCACAATTTATGACGATCGAAAACGGTACTTGAACCATTTCTTCTTGAACTAATAAAACTACATTTGTGGTCTGATCATATAAAACAGGTATTTGATCAAGATTATATCCTGGTATTTTTTGAGAAACATCAGGCCTTTGTCCAAAGCTAGCTACTTCATCATTAATTGTTACAATTAGATTTGGAAATTCAAAATTTGGTTTATAATCTATAGGTAATTGAAGTGCACGATTACCCATATTAAATTCATATCGCTTAACATAATCTCGATTTTGAAATATATGATTATCAAATAACACTCTAATAGAAAGTAATAGATCTGAATAAAAATTATGAATATACATGTATAATTTGATTATCCTCTATTTTCGTTTCAAATTTAGATTTTTCCAGTAGCGTAACTTACTGAAATATCTTCTGTTCCTGCATTAGATGCGAATATAGTTGTTTTATCCCCTTTATAGGATAAATGAGTTACATTTTCAATAGCAGGATTAGTACTAGAACCAAATTTAATATCTAATCCAGTTTCACAATTCATGACAAAAATATTAACATCAGTAACAATTTCTAAATCAACTGTAGCAGCCTCTACAGTTACCTTACCATGCTCATATCCAGTTGGTAAAGTATTAATAGTTACATCCATTAAACGAAATGTTTCTGGAGGTGTTTGTTGAATAAATGTAATTGCTTCTTGAATTCGTAATTGATCAGCCATAATTCTCCTTTATGAATTATAAAAAATTATTTTTTCTTAACAATTATATAGTTATTACATATAGTTAGCATTTAAAATGTAAAAGGGGTTATTTTTATAAAGTTGAAATTGCGGCAAGATCTAGATAGTAAAAAATTATGCAAAATTTGGAAAACCCCAATTACCATTATGAAGTGTTTTAATAGATGAATCAATCCAGGCTTTATATCCTAATTCTTTAGCTTTCTTACAGAAATAGTAATCTTCACTTAAATATTCACCATCATATACGCCCACTTTAAACATATCATAATGAATAAAAGGTAATTTTACACCTCTTGAAAATTTACAATCTATTTCATATGTATCTGAAATTGCGGCAAGATCTTTTAGTAATTTAATACTAATACACATAACCGCAGAACCAAATTTAGAAACTTCTATTAAATCACCTTCTCTACTTAATTCCTCAGAATAATTTAATATTGGTTTACCTTCTTCTGTGAAACCTTTTAAAGCAACAGCTGCACCAATAAGATCTTTGCCGCTAGTAATTAATTTATAAATACTAATGGCTTCAATTTTCACATCTGCATCAATAAAAACTAAATGAGTAAATCTATCAGCATGTAAACAATAAGATGCTGCTTTATTTCTTGGTCTGGTAATAAGTGAATCATTACCAATTGTCATTTGTTCAGATTTTAAACCATTATTATTAAGTTCTAAAATAGTTTGATGATAATCCATATGAAGCATACAACCATATGCAGGAGTTGCTATTAAAATCATAATTTTATTTCTTCTTTCTTTTTTTATTTTTTATACTATTCCATAAATAAATAATCTTTTTTCAATAAATAATCTCGATATTCGAATAAATTAATAATTGAAACGTTTGAAAATAAATCAGATATAGAAGATTCTGTTAGTCCATTTAAACTCATTTGTTTACCATTTACTAATAAAGAATGCAATGTACTATTATAGGCATCAATAACATTATCTTCGTCATCTTTTGTAAAATTAATAATTCCTATTAAAATTCTATGTCTAATTAAATTAAATCTGGTTGTAGAATCCGAAACAGTACCATCTGAAGATATATGAAAAATATCGATAGATGCAGGTGGTGAAGATGATGTATGTAAATAATTATAATTGACAAATATTCCAAGATGAGATGAGTTATTATAAGTATCTGTTAAATTTGAACAATTTAATGAAATAGTTGTAGGTATTGTAAAATGTATTAAAGTATTATCGGCAATAGCTCTTCCAAAATCAATTAAAACTTCAATCGTCGAAGGGGGAACAACGGTTATTGAAATTATTTTTAAATTTTGAATGACAAGATCATTACCGATAATACTTAGTATATTATTAGGAACTTTTGCTAAATATAAAAAATTATTATTTGGTGCTAAATTATATTTAAAAATGTATGGTGAAAATGGATCTATATATCTAGATTGATTTGGTTCAAAAAATCCTTGACCAATGGTTCCAATATCTGTTAAAGTAAAAGTATCTATTAATGAATCTCTAGTAAATTCAGTAATATTTTCAGTATAAGATATATTACTATCAAAATCAGTAATACCAATTGAACTGGATTCTAATAAAGCAATATTTTCATAAACACTTAATTGAATTAATGAATTATCAGATCCGATTATTTCTTCCGTAACAGTTTTTCCATCTAAAAATATATTAAAATTAGATACGGCAAGATCTGATATGCCATCTTTTTCAAAAATAATATATTCATTTATACTACCAGTATCAAGTGAAATTCTAAATATATCTATAGGTGTTGAAATATCAGTACCGGCTCCAGAATCTGATCCATCTTTTGGAAAAAAAGAATATTCTAAACCTATACCTAAATCTAATAAGTTACTTCTATCTAAAGATAAACTTTCTATAAAATTAAAAATATCAAATATATCTCGAGAAGTAATAGATACAACATCTGCAGAAATTCCTGAATCTGTATTAATTAATAATATCATTCCAATATCAGACACAGATCCAATATCATCAACAAATAAATGATTTGATAGATAATATTCATATTCTTCTGTAACATTACTAACTCCAGATGCATCTCCACCCATACAAATTGATGATTCTTGTGTACCAGAACTAGCTAAACTATCTCGAGCAGTACTTAAATTTCCTCCAGTTGACCAAGTAGTTCCATCAAATTCTTCTGTAACTGAACTGATACTACCTGTCGATCCTCCAATACTTAAAGTAGCACTAGCTAAACCAGTACCCGTTAAATAAGCTCTAGCAATTAATAAACTAGTAGTTATAGACCAACTAGATCCATCAAATTCTTCAACAATATTACTAACAGATGAAATAGATCCACCAAAACACAATCCAGCTGTCTGAGTACCAGTACTCGCTAAACCTTTTCTTGCAGTATTTAAATTTCCACTAATAGACCAAGAAGTTCCATCATATAAATCAGTAATTACACTTTCTGTTGAAAAATAACCTCCAACACATAATCCGGCTCCTATTGTACCTGTAGCAGCAAGTTGTCTCCTTGCTGTACCTAAACCTCCACCAGAAGCCCAAGAAGTTCCATCATATTCTTCGGTTGTTCCAACATTATTTGTATCATCAAAACCACCAACACTTACTCCAGCAATTTGTGTACCAAAACCCGCTAAATAATATCTGGCAACACTTAAATTTCCACCAGAAGTCCAAGAGGATCCATTATATTCTTCTGTAACATCACTGGCACTTGATGAATTTCCACCCATACAAAGACCAGCAGTTACAGTGCCAGCGCCCGCCAATCCAGATCGAGCAGTATTTAAATTACCACCCGAAATCCAAATTCCCATTATATTCACCTCTATGATTTATAAACTAATTCATATTTTAGCAAACTCCAATGTTATATATAAAAATTTATTAAGATTTCAATTTTTGTCAATATATTATATTTTACCCTAATTTAAATCTTTTAATAAATTCCATGAAAAACCATTCCAAGTCTTAATATTTAATGAATTAACAACATTCCAAGTTTTAATATTAGGACCAGGTATAGAATCAACTACCTCTATACTAATCGAATCTGTATCTAGAGTAACAAAAGGATTACAATTAGTACAAATTACCAAAACATCAATATATGCATAATGTGAAGTACTAGTACCACCTTGTGACAGCTTTAAAATATTAGTAGTACCTACACTAGCTTGCATAGCTAAATCTGTACCAATATCAGTTCTATTATATTTTAAATCATATGTATCAGCGTTCCAATCAATCCCATACATCTTTAAGAAGTACAAAAAATGATATTTGCATTGTAATATTTGTATTTTCACACCAATCATATCTAAAACCAGTTACTGTAGAATGTGTCCAATATTGATTAGATGACATATCAAAAGTTGCTATATGCCAAGAATTATCACTAATAATATCAACTTTTACACTTTGTGCTTCATTTGCAGAAGTGTATTGGGAATTTAAAAAATATTTGTGCTCTACTTGCATTACCAGAAACTACTTTATATTTAATTTGTATATATTTATGAATAATAGGATCAAAATGACCTAAAATATTATTCATATCAATTCTAGGATCTGTAGTAGTAGAATAAAATTGACATATTCCATCTACAAAAGAAATATTAGTATAACTAACACTATATTGATTAGGATCTTCCCAATTTTCTAAAAAACCCGGAATTTTAGAATTTGAAGATTCACCTACCCACAATTTAGATGGACAATTTAATAAATTAGATACCCGAGAAATATATCCAGTTTTTTCATATGCGAAATTTATCATTGTGTTTTCCAATACAAAATAAATATATTTAAGGTTTCAAAGTTCCAAAATCTAAAGATAAATTTACAGCAATTGTATTACTTCCTCTTTGAAAACCTACTTTTCGTACTACAAAATCTTCAGTACCACTTGGAGCAGTTGAAGCGGTCTGCGTTGGAGTTGTCTGACTCTGAAGTATCCCCTGGTCCGGTTGAATGGGGGCCGGTTGGGTCAACTGGTCCTGAGTCGTCGGCGGCGCCAAATCAGTTGTAGCCATGCTTTTCTCCTTGTTTAATCAGCCGTGTTTTTTGCGAGCCAGTAAACGACGCGGGCGAGCTTTTTTAGAAAAGCTTTGGCATCCGCAAGGTTAGAAATGTTGTCAACCGCCTTGGAAACCTGAAGCCAGCTTGGAAGGTTTCCAACAAGCTCTTGGACCCTTTGGGCCTGCAAAGCTTCCTGGGTCAGGTAAGCGTCAACCGTTGTCTGGTCAACGGCTTCGAGGTCAAGCGGCGCCGGTTGCGTTGCATTCCATTCAAGGAACTCCCGGAAATCCGAGTTGCCTTCAGCCAAAGGGATATCCGCTTTGTCAAGCAACCGCCGAACTCCCCGAGGCTTGCCAGTTTTTTCGTCGAAAAGAAGTTTATAAGACATCGTTTAAACCTTTCGTTTAGAGTTCGGCTAAAGCGGAGTAGACGCCAGCAGAGACTTGATATTGGGCAGCGGCAGCAGTCGCGACCCTGTGAACGAACCCTGTTGGTGTCGCATAGATATCGTAGTGAGAGCAGCTCGAATAAGTCGGGTCGGTGATTATTGCCATAGTGGGTGGTATTCGCATCGCAACAGGAAAAGACCCGATCGCTCCAACGCATCCGTTGATTGCCTTGGCGACGTATCGAGATCCAGCCCTCTGAGATGCTTCCCCCTGCCAATAGTATCGCTGGCACAAAGCCAGTTCTTCGCCGTAAGTCCGAGGTTCAAACAGAGTTGCAACGGAGCCTTGCTCAAGTTGGACTTGGGCGATATCGAAGGTGCCGGACTGGTTGCCAAGGGAATCAGTTCGGGTGTCAAAGTCACTTCCGGCATCGAACCAGAAATTAACGCCAAGATAATCGTTCAGATCCGTCCCAAGAGTTTTTCCAGAAATCGACGGAATCGCAGCCGTTACAGTGAATTTTTGCCAACTTGTCGTCAGGGCGACTTTGGTAACGCCTATAGTATCAACGGTTGCTGACGGAGAGCCCCCATACCCGAAACCCTGAACGAACTCAACAGACAAGTTTTTCGAAGCATCCGCTTTAGCGTAGAATGAAAACGTCGCGATCATGCCAGAAAGAGTTTTGACGAACTCCACCTTGATGGTATTCACGGTTTGGCTGTTTACGAGCCCCCCGCTGGTAACAACCATGCGGAAAAAATAAGTCGGATTATTTGGCACGTCGGTTTGGCCAAGGGTGAAAGCCTGCCGGCTGCAAACATACCCGCTACCTGCCATTGCTCCTGCCCTCAATCTATCAGCGGTGTAGACGAAGGTGTTACCGGTAAAGCTCGTCCCGCGTTGCCAAACATCAAAATTTCCGTTGATGATATGGTTTTTGCGAGAGAAATAACTGGCGGCCTGAATTTCCGTTGCAATCGCAGCAACGGCAGTCACGTCCGCGCTGATCCCCACAACCGTGCTCACGTCCGCACTGATCCCTGCCACGGTCGTCACATTGGCGGCGACGCCCGAAACGGTAGTGACGTTGGCATGAATGCCTGCTACCGTGGTCACATCTGCGGCAATCCCCGCGACGGTCGACACGTCTGCCGATATCCCCGCGACGGTAGAAACGTTTCCGGAAATACCCGCGACAGCAATTGTATTACTTCCTCTTTGAAAACCTACTTTTCGTACTACAAAATCTTCAGTACCACTTGGAGCAGTTGAAGTTACTGCACCAGCAGTATCAGCACTAATATATACTGGACCAGCAGATAGTCCAGAGAAATTACTATCTGAACGGATAATCCCAATTTGTAAAAATGCAGAAGAATCTGCATTATCTCCAGAAATTAAACAATATCCCAATTCCCCAGAACTTGTATTAATACTATTAGCGTTAGCTTTAAGCCAAACATTAGTAGCTGAATTATAATAACATAATTCACCAAATGCAATAGTTGCTCCTAATGTACCAGGAACAGAAAATCCTTCCCAATCCCCATCTGATAAAGTTCCTAACGAAAATTGAAATTTAAAATTTTCACTAACAAGATTTTGTATAATTTCTGGACTTATACTTACACTACTTGAAAATTCAACTCTTCGTCGATGTCCCATATTTCACCATAACCCAAATAAAAAGTTTATAATAAATTTCAGTTCAAATTTTTAACTTCAAAATATGAGCATATTCTATTTATTCAAAAAATTCTCTAACAAATATACTACCTGCACCATCAGATTCTATAATTAATTTTGTAATTCTATTAACAATTAATAATGAAAAAATTTCTCCTGGAGCAATTGTAAATGGAGGATCATTAAAAGTGGATTCGATAGAAACTGTAAAATTAGCAGTCGTAGCTCTAAAAAGAGAAATTGTACGATTTTTAGTAGTATCCGTTAAATAAAATATTTTAGTTTCAGCACCTGCAAAAGTTATAGTTTCTTCTTTAAGAATTGGATTATATAAAGGTAATGGGGATACTTGAACTAAACTTGGATAGGCAGAAACATATAAAGGAGTATAGTCATCTCCTGTAAATCCAAGAACAGTAAGTGCAGTATTATTTGTAAATTTTATAAAAAGTTTTGTTTCAGAATTATTATAAGTTGGTGCAATTAATTTAATATATGTATTTCCGCCAGTTACAGGGGTAACGGCAAAAGCTACTTTAGTGGACTCATTTGTAGCAGTTTGATATGCTGTATTAATATCAGCAACAACATCTACTACTGTCTGGGTTGCACCTATTGTAAGAGTTGCAGTAACCCAAGTAAGTTGGTTATTAAATTTAAATATAAAAGTATTATTAGTAGCATCTATATTATAAGTTCCTGTATTAGAACTTAATGTAAAAACTTGAACAGAACATTGATCAACTGGTACAACATCATTAGTTGTTAAACCTAATGTTACTGCAGATGTACTACCAGTAGTTTCAATATATACTGCAGAAAATATATTATTTCTTATTGGGGCTGTAATACGAACTTTTCCATCTTCTGAAGAAGCAACTACACTACCATATTCTGTATTAATGTCTGCAACAATGTCTGCTGCAGTTTTAGCAGCACCAGCAGTTAAAGTAACAGTAGTCCAAGTAGTTTCATCATTAAATCTAATTAAAAGAGTATCATTAACCCCTAAAGTAATAACATAAGTTTCTAAAACATTACCAATTACAGAGGCTTGTGTTTTCAAAGTATCATACGTTTCAGCTACAGCATTTGGCCGAAACACAGTTTCATTACAATAAATAGGTGTGTTTAATTTATTAATATATCTTGGCATTATTTAATTTTTTCTCCTATAAGTAAAATCGGCAAGACCGCTAACTTGATCTTGCCGATTTTATCAAGTATAAATTATTCTTATTCTTTCTTTTTTAAATCATCTAAAACTTTCAATAAAGTTGCCAAATTATATTTAGATGCTAATTCATATTTTTCTTCAAAAGAAAGAGTTGTATCGTTTAATATTTGTCGTCCAATAATAGAAGAATCTGGGTTAATTTCTAATTCAACACATCTAGTTAAACGATTTTCATAATTCTTTTCTTCATTCTGAAGTCTAAAATATTCATTAGCTTTATTTACTTCCATATTTACATAATTTTCTAATTCTTCCGAATTAAGTAATTGTTTATCAAGAATAAGTTTTTCTAAAGCTAATATATGAATATCTAAATAATATAATCGGTCTCTAATTTTCTGACAAGATTGAAAAAGTCCAACAAATTCCTTTCTAGTTACAAACTGTTCGCCTTTTTCTAATAGACGTTTTTGTTTAGCCTTTTCAGTTTTAACCATTTGAGCTTTTAAATATCTTCGCTGTTTACGATTAAAAATTTCTTCAGAACTAATAACTTTGCCAGAAGTACCATTTTCATCTTCTATTTCATTTTCCATTTCCATTTTTTAAACTTTCTGCCTCCAATTTTTCTAACTTTTCATTAATATTAAAAATCGATTTTAAAATCATCTCAATATTGTTATAATCCATATAATATATTTTAATAAAATTAATTTTTCGACCAGTGACAAAAATATCTTTAATTTTATCATGCAATATAGTAGTTTTATGAACTCTTAATGCTCTATTATATTTATTAATCGGTTTAATATGATGTTGACCTTGATATTCTATTAACAAATTAAATTGTTCTAAATAAAAATCAAATCTTAATAAATTACCTTTCAAACTTGTACAACCATCAAAAGATTTTTCTCGAACATATGGTATATTATATGAATCAAAGAACTCCGCTATTCGTTTTTCTCCCTTAGAAATTCTACGACCTTTATAATATCTACGTCGACGTCTCATGACTTCTGATATTTATTACTTGCCCGCATCTTCTTATTTTTTCTACATTCCGGACACCTAATAGGTTCTGGAAAATTCTTCTCAGCATAAAAAGTCTGTTCACCTTCAGTAAAAATAAAATCTGCTCCGCAATCTTTACATTTCAATGTTTTATCCATAATTCGTAGTTCATCTAACCTTTCTGTTTGTTTTTTATTTATATAACAAGTTTATATAATTACAAAATATTATTCAATTATTCGACCATCTTTTAAAGGTATTTTTATTACATTTCCTGCATTCGTTCGATATTCAAAAAACAAATTATCGTTTTTAGTTTTATTAGACATTAAAGAATTATAATTTGTTTCCATACGTGTATCCATATAGTTTATATACGTAAGAGCACCAGTACAAACTATAGAAGCAATAGCTAACCATCCCATAATAATCTTAAAATTAAAAATTACAGATTTAAGCTGTGTATTAACAGAAGTCAATATATCATTAGTTGTTTCAGAATTCTCTTTTTCAAGTAAATCCAATTTATCTTGATGTCTTTGAACTCGAGTATCTGAAACTTTAGAAAAATCTTCTATAATTCGACGAATTTCATTTTCTCCAGGTATTTGAATGATCTTTTCTTTAATAGATGTTGCTAAAGCAGTTGTATCTACTAATAATTTTTCATATCTATTTATTGTGGCCTCATAATTTTTAAATGAATTTCTAATTAATAAACTTATAGATGGATTTTTATATTCATCATGATCATCATACTGAGGCATCAGTTAGTTCTCCATCAAGTGTAATAATACTATTAATAGATTTAGAGAACGCCTCCTCCAATGTGTGTATATTATTTAATTTTAAATTATTAAATTTGTTCATTTTGTCAACAAGTATTGACATACTACCATACAATTCTTCATACATCTTAGATTGTTCTTCAATTTTTCTTTTTAATCTAATCTGCTCAGAAATGTCATGAAAGCTTGCAATTACATAAAATTTATTATATTGATCAATAAATTTTGAAAACATTATATCAATTGGTATTTTTTTGTATTCTTGATAAATATTATAACAATATGCAGATCCAAACCATTTATTTTTTTCTTCAATAATTTTACAAACTGTCGAAAACTTAAGTGGAGAATCGAATGTTATAAATGATTTAAGTTTCTTACCTATAATTATATCATTTAATTTTATATAATCCGGAATATTCATAAAATTCCGGACAGATTTATTTACATATTCAATTTTTCCATCAGAATCAATAATCATTATAACATTATTTGAACTTTCAACAACTTGATATAATTTAATAATTTCATCTACTTTTTTCTTCATTTCGGTAATATCCCGAAACATTCCTTGAATACCTATTATTTTTTTATTCTTATTAAAAATAAACTGACCATTAAAAGATACATCTATTATTTGGCCAGATCTAGTAAATATTTTTGTTTCTTGATCAGAAAGTTTACCACCAGCATTTTTCATTCTTTGTAAAATTTGCCGCAATTCTTTTGAATTTAAAAAGAAATCAGAAATAGGTCTATTTAAAATCTCCGATCGATTTTGATAACCTAAAATACTAACTGTTGATGCACTAACACATGTTACATTACAATTCTTATCAATTCGATAGAATCCATCTAATAAACTATCTAAAATTCCTTTATAAGTAATATTTTGTTTAACTAATTTATATTCTAATCGTTTAAGTTCAGTTATATCAAAACCAATAGATTGATATTCATAATCATTTGGATTATTATTATGAAAAATTATACGATCTGACCAATGAATCCATTTAATAGAACCATCTCTTAATATTATTTTATTATCATAATGATTAAATAATTTAGATTGTGATAAAGATCCTATAGAGTTTTTAATTAAATCTTTAGACATATCTGGTAATAAATCATAATAATAACATCCTAATACATCTGAGCATTTTTTTCCAAAGAAATTACAATATGCATTATTAACAAATGTTATAATACCATCTCTATCAAATCTATATATAAATTCAACTTGTTCTTCAACTAAAGCATCATATCGTTTATTACTTTTAGTAAGCTCGTATGAACATTTTCTTTCTTTAGTTAAATCATAAAAATTAACAAGTTTAAATATTTCATTATTAACAGTAACAGTAGAAAAAGTGACATTAGTAGATAAAATTTCATATTCATTATCAACTATATCAAATTCTTCTCCATCAATACATTCATCTGTAGAGTGTATAAACGTTTCAAAATCATCTGAAATTATAATATCAGAAAGTGCTAAATTTGTAATTTCTTCATTTGTATATTTAAATAATTTTAAAGCTGCTGGATTAGCATTTATTATTTTTATATCATTATTCTTTTCTAATAAAATTAAAATTGCATAATGTGAAGTCTTAAATAATATATCAAAAAAATTATTAGTTAATTCATAATGTTTATACATACAATTATTTTATATCCCTTAAAATATTAACAAATGTATCTAAATTACATATTACGTTCTATATTTTTCATTCTTTCTTGTAATTCGCGCCATCTTACAAGTCGATTACTGTTTTGTGTCACAAGTTTAAATTTATTTTGTTTAAATGTCCATAATCCAAAACTATTAAATCCTAAAATTGGAAGTAAATCACTTCTATCAGATAATGTAAGTATATTATCTATTTTATTATCTAATACTAATATTTCTGAACCACAATATACTAAAACCATATGAGATTCACCAGTAGTTAATAATTTACTATATAAAATTTTAAGATTATTTTCTTCTATACCAGTATATTTTAATGCAAAATATTTTGCTATTGAAAAATCATCGCAATCACCAGCCGATTTTTCTAAAAATTCATAAAGTGATGCCCAATACTCATTAACACCCCAAACTTCTTTATCTGTTGAATATCTAATTCGATTATTAAAAAATTGATTAATCAATTGTAATTTTTCAATATCTGGTTTATGTTTAGCTGTAAGGATCAATACTTTTAATAATTTAAATTGGGGTATATCTAGTTTCATATTTTTACACCATAAAAAAATATTTAATAAATCTTTCAAATCGATAATATCTTCATTACGCAATTTGAAAGGGAGTAACCGCCCTCCGCTGTTTTTCTAATGCTTGTAAAATTAATGCAAAATCATAATCTGTAAGTAATTCTTGTTCAAGTTCAGGTGGCATAACTACAAATTCTTGTAATACGATAAATAATGCCTGTGCTTCAGGTTTTAAAGATTTATGGTATTTTAAAGCAATTTGAATTAAAGAACCATAAGTTATTCCATTTGTTCGAGCATCAATAACAAAGGTTTCCATAGTATTAATTACGGCAAGAGCTTCTTCTGCAGTATAAACTCCAGAAACGAGGGCAGATAAGTTTGTAATAGTAATAATACTAGAAATAGATTCAGGAGTAATTCCTAATTTAGTAGAAGTTGCACAAATTACTGATGTCATTCCTTCTGGAATATTATCACATACAGATGGTTTTGTGGCAATAGTTGTACATCCAGCAAATATTAAACTAAATAAAACTAACATAACTAAACATCTACGCATAATTTTCTCCTTACAATTTTAAAAATTTAATAAATTAAAATCGATGATTAATTACTAAAATATTCTCAAGAGAAGCTTTTACTGATAGTTTATGAAAATATCCTGGCCAACACACAACTGTTGCATATTTAGCATTTCTACGTAATAACATATTTAGTTGTTTCATATTCCCATAATTAAAATGCTCAATAATTTCAATATCTCTTGTTTTCATTACTTCAAGATAAATTTTAGCAGCGGTCAATTTACTAACATTTGGTTCTGAATCGAAACGAGATAAATAATCATGAAAAACTCCACCTCGAATCGAAGTTCCTTCTATAACTGGAACAGATTCTTTATCACAAATAAAACCGGATTGCGCCCAAATTTCACTTTCAAGTATTTCACTATAAAATCCAAGAGGTTTTGTCAATTCTATATATCTCGGATGTATAGTATCAGTTATATGTAATTCTGATAAAAATCCTGCTTTTCGTTTTTCCATATATATCCCTTATTTTTATATCAATTAAGTTATTGATTTAATCTCATTCCATAGAACATCATTCCAAGTTTTTATATTTACTGAAGGAATAGTATTCCAAGTTTTAACTCCTACTGGTCCACTATCAATAAGTTCTTCCTCACCCCATTCTCCCCATACTGGTTCAGGATGAACATACTTACGAACAATTAAATTATCGATATAGGTATAAGAGTTGCCCGCATGTACTTCGTAATCATAAACTCTGATAATATCTGCTGCATCTGCCGTGTTGCGCATCTGCGCTCCTTGAGCGATGCAGGCTCCATCAAACCAATAATCACACGTACCGGCACTCCAATTAATGTTACGGACTTCATACAAAAACCACACATTCTCTAAAGCATCGATCGTCGTATCAATCAGGGAGCCAGCGGCATTATAATATTTAATATTCTTATATTCGTGAAAATACAGGCCAACTTGCTTCTCCCCATTTCCATGAAGAAATGGAACAGCGTTCGTTATAGAACCATTCTTTCGCATCCTGGCACTAAAGGCATATCCATCACCAGCAGGATGTGAGAAATGAGCATTAGCAGGCGGATCGACACCATGTATATACAACGATCTTGTTCCTTCAAATTTTTGTGCCGTATTGATCTCGCACCCGCCGGAAACAACCGTCCAATCATCATCGACGCTATCAATTGAATTTCCATTATTACCGGACTCGAAATCTTTATACTTGATAAATATATCCGTTCCCGCGCACGATCCGTCAGCCAGATCCGAATCTCCATATTTCATAACAACTTCGGTCGATTCAGTTCCAGGGCAAGGAATATTCCACCTGTGGTATAGTTGCAATACACGAACCTGTCTTTTTATAAATTTGAGACATATATTTCTCCATCACCAAAATCAATAAATATATAACTTTTTAACTCTTTTTAAATATATGTTTAAACTTTTTAACTAACCAAATGTCCCAATTACAAACCCACGTTTTACCAATTATAATACGTTTACCACTTGATAAATGATCATCCAAGCGGTCGCTTCCTAAGCTCTTCAAGAATTTGCTGAAGCTCATCTTTTATTTTCTCCTGTTTACCACCATTCCCAAGTACTGAACCTCCAAGAGCTATCGCCCCCAAAGCATATTCAATATCAACCTGTGGTAAATTCTGATCTGGAAATGCATAACCAAGTAAACCAACAAAACCTAACAAAATCGCACTAAGTCCAGTAGCTTTTGTTTTATACCCATCAAACCGGCTACCCAACCAACGTAAAAGACGACTAATTATTATATTGCCCATAAACATAATTCCTATATATTATATTGTGTATGATATTTAACTGGGTTTGAAATTAAACAAGGATTTGATCGACAAAGTTCAAATGTTACTAATCCCCAAATAATAAGATTTACAATAGTTAGTACAATAATTTTGTGTTTTCGTAACATAATATATACTCCTTTTTACCAATAACTAATAATGTCTCTTGACGTCCGATAAATGTTTCCATATTTCCATATTCTAATAGAATAATCATAATTAACTTCACAAAAATCTAATATAGAACCACTTTTTAATTTAATTTTTCTTCTTTGACATGCGGATTTCATATCATTCCACTGTTCACTATTAGCTCTCGCAGATTCAGTATATAATAATTTCCATCCACCATTATATGCTTGATATGTATAACATAATGGTTTATTTTTAAATTTATTTTGTTTATGTAAAATAGACATATAAAATGCTTGCATTCTAATAGCATGTTGTGGATTATATGGGTCTAATTTTTCATTACCACCCATTAAATTTTGAACGTATTTATGAGTAGCTGGCATAAATTGAGCTATACCCATTCCAGCATCAAATGCAGTAACTGTAGTTCTACAATTAGATTCTTGCCTTAATTGACCTACACCATACCACCAAGGATAATTTGGACCAAAATATAAAATATGTTGATTTCGTACGTCAATTACAAAATCTTCACATCGATCTAATGCAGTTGATATGTTTGGAATAAATATAATAAATAAAAGTATTAATATATTTTTTAAATTCGGCAAGAAACACCTACTTTCTTTAGTGCTGGGAGTAAAAATATATCTTACTCCCAGCACTATCAAAACTTATTTTATTGCTTGTACATCTTGTATTTTAGCAACTAATACATTTAATTTTGATTGAATTTCAGATTTTCTAGCATCTAACGTTATTATTTCATTATTTAATACAGTTTCTTCATCTTGATCAATTTCTATAAGTGCATCTTTCTCTGGAATTACAGTAGCTTTAACTCGAGAAGCCCAAATATTTGCAGCAGCTTTATCTCCTTTTACTTCTACAATATCATCCTTAATTGAAAATGAAAGACCACTTTTTTGTTGATCATCATGAGTTATAAAACCTTTACCAATATCAGCCTTGCTGATCCGGAAGTAAATTGACATAATCCTTAGGACCTCCAATTACATCTTTTTGAGAAAGCTTCGAAGAAGTATGAGCTAATCCTAAAATATTTCTAGCATCAGCAGGTGGCGTTGAACTAGAAACTAATGAGGCTTCATATGAGAATCTTCGCTTCATAGCAGCTAATTGATGTTCATTAACATCTTCTTCACCAAATTGTAAACTAGGACGTAATTCCGCTTTAATTTTAGACCATTCAACAACTTCTCGAATTCGATCTCGTGCAGTTCTTTCCATATTACTTAAAATAAATTCCATTCTTTCAATATCAATTTGGAGTAATTCTTGTTCAAGATCATCTTCTTCAGTTAACAATTTTCTTTTCATTTTTTGAACTTCAATTTTATTTTTTCGATACTCATATGATAGCATTGCGAGTTCATGAAACATTACATTTTGTTCCCGAACTGCTTGCCAATACTTACTATCAGGAGTTGGATGTTTAACATCATTTAAAACAGAAACTTTCATTTCTGTACGAGTTCTAAATATTTGAGCTGTTTCACATGTTTGACGAATATCATTTGCTAAATTATTTAAAATTTCTTCTTCGACTTTACTAAGTACTCCAGCTCCTTCAATAATACGCAATGCTTGATTAATCATTTTTTAATTTCCCCTTTTAATTTTCTTATTTTTACTTATGATAAAGAAATCTCAACAGTTAGTGCCCAAGTACCAGAACTTTTGGTACCAAGAGATTCCACTTTTCGATTTATATTCTTTGCAGCAACTGACCCATTATCAACTGACCATTCTGCCCATGCAAAATTAGCATCATCTGAACCAAAACTAGATTTAAAAACTGCTTTTTGAGAAGTACCGTAAATAGGATATCCTGCATCCATAGCTTTATATAGTTTATTAGTAGAAGCTTGTAAATCTGTTTGAGAAGCCGCGTGTGCAGTACTATCATCTCCAACACCAATTCGTGCATTAGTATTATCAAAAGCATCCTCAGATCCCCCACATACTAATGTCCAAATAGCATTAACACCTTCATTTAATAAACCATTTCGTTCACATTCTACAGTATCATAAGGTGTAAACATATTGTAAAACTCAGATTCATGACCTTTATAGTCAGAAATGTCCTCATGATATTTATCAACCGTGGCTTTAACTTTATAAAGTCCTCCAACTTCACAACCAAGTGCTTTTGCTAATCTATCTCGTAACGATCTAATAAACTTGTCTAACATATTAACTATTCTCCTTTCCAGAACCAATGTCATTCGAATAAATTTCTTTTACCTGAGAATAAAAATCTTCTGGTTTAGTTGAAATATTATTATTAACTAACTTATCCTCTCGAAATTGAGATTTTGTACCATCATCAAACTCAACTTCAACTACTCCATTTTTTAATTTATTCATTTTAACAATTTGCATATAATAACTCCTTTAAATTTAATTGGATTATTAATCCCGGCAAAAGCTTATACTAGATTTTGCCGGGATTAAACCCTATTATTCCATAAATAGAAAATCTTTTCTTAATAATGTATCCCGATATTCTTTTAATTCACATTCGTCTTTATCATAAAAAAGATGCGGAATTATAAAATTAGTATTACTTAATCCACGCAAAGTCATCACTTGTCCAGAAACTAATAATTGAGTTAAAGAACTTTCAAAAGCATGTATTACATTATTTCCATCTTTTGTAAATTCAATAATACCAATTAAAATGTTATGATGTGAAATTTTAAATATATTATCAGGATCATAAACTACACCATTTTTAGATATATGAAAAACATTTATAGATAATTGATGATTTTCTAATGATTGGAAGTTTTGATAATTAAGAAATATTCCAATATAAGCTCCGCGAGTAGTATCATTTAAATTTTTACAATTAATACTCGCAATAACTTCTTCTAATAACCTAACTACAGTTGTACTTATAATAGCAATTCCAGGATTAAATACAATTTTAATAATCGAATTAGATTCGATTAATACATTTGAAATTCTTAAATCATTAATTACCTGGTTTATACCAATAATATTTGCTAAACTATTTATAGAATTAGATAAATATCTTTTATCAACAACATTAAAATGTAAAATTATTTGATGATAACAATCATTATATCTTTCTTGGGTTGGAATACATGTAGTAGCATCTAATACTAAAATATCTAATCCAACTCCAGAATCGGCAAAATTCAAAAATGCATTTAATGTTGTCGATTCATTTTCTAAACTATTATCTAATCCAAATATAAAACAATCCATATCGGGTGAACCGGACGAACCAGAAGATATTAAATATGGAGTATATTCTTCAGTTCCTACTAAAAATGGGCTACCTCCAGTACATAATCCAGCAGTTTGTGTACCAGCACCTGCTGAAGATTCACGAGCATAATTAGTATTTCCACCAGAAGTCCAAGTAGTTCCATCATATTCTTCTGTAGCATTAGAATAATCATATGAACTATTTACTCCTATAACTGCTAACGCTGCACTTTGTGTACCAATACCCACTAATTCAACCCGACCATCAGCTAAATTTCCACCAGTAGACCATGAAGTTCCATCATATTCTTCTGTTGTATTATTAGGTGTCCAAGAACTGGGATAACCACCAAAACTTAAAGCTGCATCTTGTGTACCAGCACTAGCATGATCTTCTCGAGCAAGGTTCATATTTCCACCAGAAGTCCAAGTAGTTCCATCATATTCTTCTGTTATCTCTCGAGGTCCTATATTCCAATCATCTCCACCCGTACATAAAGCAGCAGTTTGAGTACCAGTAGCATATAATTGAAAACGAGCAGTAATTAAATTTCCACCAATAGACCAAGAAGTTCCATTATATTCTTCTGTAATATCCTGAACATCACTAATAGATTCATATGATCCTCCTATACTTAAAGCAGCATCTTGAGTACCAGCACCTGCCAGATGACCTCTATTTACACTTATACTTCCTCCAAGAGACCAAGATGTTCCATTATATTCTTCAGCAGAAGGATCCATAGCACCACCAGTACATAATCCAGCATCTTGAGTACCAGCACCTGCAGTATCAGTATGATTACTATTTAAACTTCCACCAATAACCCAAACACAAGAACTGTTTGGTACAAATATATTATATTCTTCAGTTATATTTAATAAAGCTCCGGTTGTTCCACCAGTACATAATCCCGCATCTTGAGTACCAGCA
>Ga0265294_10000807_pt1 | contig 42607 bp, 26 predicted proteins | sample MunlanPumphouse3_FD_192504 | JGI IMG/M metagenome (GOLD analysis project Ga0265294, IMG submission 192504) | Groundwater microbial communities from a municipal landfill in Southern Ontario, Canada - Pumphouse #3 | ecosystem: Environmental > Aquatic > Deep subsurface > Groundwater | place... | reverse complement strand
AGTTAACAATCTTCATATTGGCAATCTCAATATCGTTTGCATACCAGGCACCCCAGGCTGTACGGAGAAATTCGCCATCCATTATCGTATCATCAATGCCAGCACCTATCACCCTAACATGCGATTTTACTCCGGCAGGAAAGAGTTGGCTGTTGTTTGAGTTTGAATAAATTCCTTCTGCTAAATGAATCGTCCTATGATTTGCCGGATTGGAAGCTATTCTCTGCATAGCGTAAACGATCGACTTGAATGGAGAATCTGCTGATAGACCTGTATTGGTATCATCACCATCGGGTGAGACATAAAGATCACTATCTATCTGAGTTAGATAAGCCTCTTGGACATCTAATGTCACATTACAATTTCGAGCTCCAATGAAGTAACCATCGGGCTCAGATAAAATACTGCTCCCTCGCTGTAAGTGGATATTATAAATAATCTGTGTCTCATAATGAAATGTGAAACTAATGTCCATGCCAATGGTTGCAGTGTTGTCGTACACTGAGCATAAAGCAACTGGATCAAAGTATAGTGTAACAGATTCATCAAACGCTATACCACCACCCAGTCTTAAGGCCTGATTGTAAAAAATCTTTACGTTAGATATCGATAGATTCGAATGACTGCCAACACCAATACCACCTCCAGACTGAGCAATGCAGTTTCTGATAATGCAGTTTGAAACAATAGCACTTGAATAGTTTCTAACATCCACTCCACCCCCCGGATTGATCGGACTACCGTAGTACCCATTCTCATTGTTTACCAAAGTAAAGCCGTTTAGAGTTATAGTCTCACCATTTACAACCCTGATGCAAGTGCTAAGACTCCCATCAATTACCGTATCTTCAATGTATGATTGCAAAGGATCAGTTGAATATAGACTGACTATTGATATGCTCTGCCCAATAAGATTGATATTTTCAAAGTACCTACCCGGATAAACCAGAACCACATCTCCATTTACTGAAGCATTCACCGCCGCCTGGATGGTGGTGTATTGCTGGGATCCGTCCAGGGCAACAGTGCGCGTTATTGAGCTAAGGCATCCACCGAAGATTAGCAGAACTAGAGTTACATAAGCTTTCATCTCAATTCCTTCAACGAGCCTCAAATCATTATCTTTTCGTACATCTAATAGACTCTATTTGATTATCGTTATCTTCGTCGTAGCGGCGTTTCGGTCTGTAATAGCTTTCACTATGTATGTCCCTGACGCAAGTGGTCTATTATTGTCATCTCTACCATCCCAGACAGTTTCACCTTTGGTCAGATCCAAGGAACGGATTAGCTGACCCTTGATGTTGAAGATTTCAATGCTGTTACCTTGGATAGGTATTGAGTTCTCCTGTTTGATCTTGATCTTTATTTCATCTTTCATGGGGTTCGGATAAGCCGAGATTTCGTTTACCATCGGGCTTTGAACTTCATCAACCACAGGCAACTGACCATTGGGGAGGAGTTTGGTGATTAGCAGGGTTCTTCCATTGCCCCAAGCCCAGTACACGCAACCTTCGCCATCCATGGCTAGCAGTGCCGTTGATGCCATACCGATACCTTCAATATGGATATTGCTAAGGTTTTCCCCCTCCTGTTGCCATGTCCAGTTCAATTCTCCGCTCACGGAGAGGTTGACTAACGAGGCATTAACAGCCGAGTAGGTGCCACATATAAATACCCCATCTTCATGTACCAAAGTGGAATGCGGCCATTTTACAACTGTGTGGTCTACACTATACATGTATGTGAGTTCATCGTTATGTAAAAGATAAGCTTTGATAGCAGTATCTGGGAAGAATCCGAATGGGCCCACAATCAGATATCCCGAGCTGTATGGATTGTTAACCACTGCAAGAGAAGAACTGTTGTTGAGAAAATATCCAGGCACATCAATGCGGTTTACGATGTTACCCATGGGGTCAATCTCCAGAATTGATCCAGTGCCAATACTCAATTGACAGGTAATGAGGATATTGCCATTATCCCCCAGTGCCAGATCATAAGCTTCCGCGCCTCGTTCCTGATAGGGGCTACTTGCATCTAATGGGTAATAGGCAGTGGCAAGTGTATCTCCAGTAGCAGAAAAACGATAGAAACAAGCAGATAATTCTTCCTGGATGTTACGGGTCTTGCCAACTGCCACTATCTCATTATTGGGTGTTCGCAGAGCTTTATTGAAGCCGCTCAATCTATAGTTTTGGATGTAGGGTTCTTCTGAAAGGAGAGTAAAATTCCCGCTACTATCAATCGACCACAATCTGATATATAGATCAGAAGCCAGTACGGTTGTGATAAAAGTAACGGTATCGTTTTCGTCGATATCTACACCCGTGATTGTGAGAAAATAACCAGTTTCCCCCATCCATTCCCGCCAGAGTAAATTCCCGGAAGGATCGAGTTTGGTTATAGAGAGGTATTGAGTACAGGGACCATAGTTGTAATCCAGGTTTCCCAGAACAACCACGCTGTTATCGGAGCATACAAAGATGGACCTTGATGATATCGCGCAATCTTCAAAATATTCAGAATAGACATATCCGCTTTGGGCGAAGGCTATGCTGCTGATGGCCAGCATGATAACAGCAAGTAATATCCGAAACGACGCATTCATTTGTGCCTCTTAATTTGTTTTAACGATTTTTCTTAGCTGCTTAGTTGCGCTATTGTAGCGGAGCAGATAGATACCTTTGGGACTGTGTTTCCCTCTGCTGTCTTTGCCGTCCCAGACAGTTTCACCTTTGGTCAGATCCAAAGAACGGATTAGCTGACCCTTGATGTTGAAGATCTCAATGCTGTTACCTTGGATAGGTATTGAGTTCCCCTGTTTGATCTTGATCTTTATTTCATCTTTCATGGGGTTCGGATAAGCCGAGATTTCGTTTACCATCGGGCTTTGAACTTCATCAACCACAGGCAACTGACCATTGGGGAGGAGTTTGGTGATTAGCTGGGTTCTTCCATTGCCCCAAGCCCAGTACACGCAACCTTCGCCATCCATGGCTAGCAGTGCCGTTGATGCCATACCGATACCTTCAATATGGATATTGCTAAGGTTTTCCCCCTCCTGTTGCCATGACCAATTCAGGTCTCCAACGCCGGAGATACTGGCAAGAGTGGCATCCCATGCAGACGATAGACCACAGACAAATATCCCATCTGCATGCACTAAAGTGGAATGCGGGCACTCTACAACTGTGTGGTCTACACTATACATGTATGTTAGTTCATCGTTAAGTAAGCGATAAGCCATAATATGTGTGTCGGGGAATGCTTCGAAAGAGCCGACTATCAGATAGCTGTCATCTTCAGGTTTGGGTGCTATGGTTAAACATGTGCGATACGCCCAGAATAATCCAGGTATATCAATGCGGTTTACGATGTTACCCATGGGGTCAATCTCCAGAATTGATCCAGTGCCAATACTCAATTGACAGGTAATGAGGATATTGCCATTATCCCCCAGTGCCAGATCATAAGCTTCTGCGCCTCGTTCCTGATAGGGGCTACTTGCATCTAATGGGTAATAGGCAGTGGCAAGTGTATCTCCCGTGGCTGAAAAGCGATAGAAGCAAGCCATTGACTCATCAATATAGCGTAAGGTTTTACCCACCGCAACTATCTCATTATTGGGCATACGCAGAGCTTTATTGAAATGCGCTCGTTTAGGATTGGGTATGCTATACTCTTCCGAGATTAGTGTAAAATTACCACTACTATCAATCGACCAAAGATTGATATACCAGTCTCCAAGTAGAGCCGTTATGGCAGCAGTAATAAAGGTAACAGTATCGTTTTCATCAATATCAACTCCGGTAATTGTGAGAATAATTGTATCTCCTCCCATCAATTCCCGCCAGAGTAAATTCCCGGAAGGATCGAGTTTGGTGATGCTTAGATACTGTGAATGTGGCCCGTAATTGTAATCCAGGTTTCCCAGAACAACCACGCTGTTATCGGAGCATACAAAGATGGACCTTGATGATATCGCGCAATCTTCAAAATATTCAGAATAGACATATCCGCTTTGTGCGAAGGCTATGCTGCTGATGGCCAGGATAAAAACACCAAGTAACACTCGAAATGATGTGTTCATGATACACTCCTTTTTATATTGCCAAGTTGAAATCATAAAGTTGTCGCTCATGGATAAGTCTTGTCCTGCAAGACCGCTTTCAAGCTATAACTCCTGAATAAGCAAAACAAAGAACCATAAGAAAACAGGTTATTTGCTATATTTGCAACACGTCATTCTTAATCTTAGTTTTCTTGATCATCACTCGCACAGTTTTCATGAATGCCCACTCATTGTCAAGAAATATTTCTTTTTTGTCGCATCCTTATGCATACATATTTGCGTTAATTCAGAGTAATGTAGGGTAGTGGCTCCCTTACACCGGATAGAGTATCCAATACTACTCGCAATGAGATACAAAGGAAGCTAACTTGTTGAAACGCATAAAAGAAAAAATAGTCAGCACGAGAGTCTGAGACTCAAACCTTACCGCTACACAGCAGGCAGGATGACCATCGATATCGGCTGCAATCTCGATTTTGAAATCGCACGCAGATGACGCAGATCGAACGGATTGACGCAGATCATAATCGTTCTGGATTCAACCAAAATCAACCAAATCAACCAAAATCAACCAAAATCAACCAAAATCAGGAAAGACCAATTTCCCGATTCCCTTGTCAGCTCTGTTGACAGTGTTAATCAAGTGGTCATCAAGCCTTAATCAAGCGTTAATTATTAACGCTTGATTAAGGCTTGATTAAGAAGTGATGAACGCCTTCGATACAGGGAGAAAAATCTGATAATTTTGCTAATTTCTGAGCGCCAGCTATGTGTAGCAAGGCTTTAACTGCACATTGAATAAGGCATTAACAGGGCATGATCCAGCATTATCCAAGGATAATTTATGGATCTCTTCCAAATGTGGCTCTCTTCCAAATCGTTGGGTCATGCAGGAACTTGCCACACCAAATGGGCTGTCGAGCTCTGGTCGACAGAGGCAGCTGCCTTCAGAAGCGAGCTTAGCTCACTGTGGCATGCAGGAGCTTGCCTGTTCGGAAAGGCTTCCGGCCTTTGTGGCGACGAGACGTCTCCACCCCAGATGGGCAAGCAGGAGTTTGCCTGTTCGGAAAGGCCTCCGGCCTTTGTGGTGACGAGGACGTCCCCACCCCAAATGGGCATGCAGGAGCTTGCCACCTACACCCCAATCAGCGTTTGTGGTGACGAGGACGTCCCCACCCCAACGTTTGTGGCGACGAGACGGGGACGTCTCCACATTACGAGCAAAGGGCGCTTCAGGCGAGCGCCCCAACCGTACAGGCGGTCGTCGTCCGGTATCTCCAGTGAAAGGGAGGAAACGGTGTATGCGCTCTGTAGACACCTAGCGGATTCACCTCTGAGTCGTATTCGAATAACATTCAAAAAGTCCGTTGCAGTCCCGATATTTCGAAATATAGAATCAAAATATGCTGGTTGTGAGGCTTATTCTCGTAAATCTATTCTCGCCCACCACCCTAAAAGGACTAGGGCTTCGCCCTACAAGCCATTATGCAATGGACTTCATATGCTTGATACTAGTTCACAGATGGGATCTACAGATGGGATTTACATATAAAGGGGGGGGCAGTTGATAAAAAGACGGCAGCCAAAGGCTAAGCTGAGCGGGCAGTCTATGGGAAGATCAATCCATGTAATAAATCGCTTTGATAGGATCGATTCTGGCGGCTTTAATGGCGGGGAAGAGGCCTGAAACGAAACCGATCAAGAGGGAGAAAAAGATGCCCAGCATCACTCCCGCCCAAGGTAGATAAAGGGGAAACTTCAGAGCATTACCGATGACAGACAGTAGCATCCAGGCGATCAATATTCCTGTGATGGCGCCGATTAAAGACAACACAATGGCTTCAAAAATGAAATATAAGAATATGTCTTGCTCTGTGGCGCCGATGCTTTTGCGGATGCCGATTTCGGTCATGCGTTCTTGAATGGATATGAGCAGGGTGGAGAAAAGTCCGATCCCGCCTACGATCAGGGATATAGATGCTATCGCGGATAGAGTGATATTCCATTTTTTCATCTGATTATCAATTTCAGTGGAGATATTCAGCATCATCGCACCGATATCCATAAAGGTGAAATTTGGGTACATGTTGTGGCGTGCTAGCAGGATCTGGCGTGCTTTGGCTTTCATCTTCTCGAAAGCTTTGGCATTGTGAGCCTGCAGATAGATCATGGGAACCTGCTTGCCGGTAACGAAGCGGTATGAGCCATATTTCAAAGGCACATAAACAGCCTGCAATTCGCGATCTCGCTCCCAAGTGTTGAAGTTCATGCCGCCACTGCTGTTTAACTGGTCTGAGCCCAAAACCCCAATAATGCGAAAGCGGTGTTCGCCCAAAACGATTGTTTCACCCAAGACCTCTCGGTCTGGGTAGTACTTCTGGGCATATTTATAGCCCAAGATCGCGACAGGAAGACCTTCTTGCGTTTCGACAGGACTAAAGAGGCGCCCCTGACTGAGAAGGTAGTTTTTACTGGTAAAAAAGTAATTCTCGGTCGCTTTCAAGGTGATGTAATTGTCTTCATTACCCATACGCTGCAGAGTGTTTGTTTCCACCATGCCGTATATTGCCTTGTAGTTCAGTTCGTTTTTTAATGTATAGTAGTCGTCCAGATCGACGGGATTCACATTTTGGGCAGCGCGCCGTTTAGTCTTTACGGCAGAGCGTTGATTTGCATTATTCACGCTTGCGGCACTTGGGGCAATAATCACAGAATAATTCCAGCCCATTCTCTCCATGTTTGTGTTGATCAGATTCTTCAGGGCATAAACACTGGAAAACATCGTGACCACGGCTATTACACCTATCACAATACCAATGGTGGTGAGGAAGCTGCGCATCTTGTGCGAAGCAATGCTTACCATGGCGCTGCGGATTCCGTCACCGATGTGCATAACTTAATCCAGGATATGCTTGCATTTGGGACACTGCAGATAATGCCCTTTGTCTTTGTTGTACTTTTCTTCCACGTAGCTGTTTCCGCAATTGGGACAAATCTGAGGCACAGGTTTGAAGTTCGATATCCATTTGCAATCCGGGTATCGGGAGCAGGCATAAAAGGGGCTGCCCTTTTTGCTGCGGCGGGAAACAACTTCTCCGCTTTTACATTCAGGGCAGGGGATGCCCAGAGTTTTGGGGCGGGAATACTTACATTTGGGATATGTGCTGCAAGCTATAAAAGCTCCATACTTACCGGTGCGTTCTACCAGAGGATTGCCGCATTCGGGGCATTTTTCATCCAGAGTAGTGGGTACCAGAATTTTGATATTGCCATCGGCATCACGGGTAAAGCTCTTGCTGTTCTTACACTTGGGATATTGGTCGCAAGAGAGGAATTCGCCGCTGCGAGAGCGCTTGATCACCATCTTGCCGATCTTGCACAGGTCGCACACTATGCCGGTATCCTGGATCATAGCCTGCTTCTCCTTCTTCACATCCACTTTATTGATGAGAGCTTGCATATCCGTGTAATACTTCTCTACCAGGTTGTGCCAGATCACTTTGCCATATTCAACCTCATCCAGTTTGGCTTCCATGTCGGCAGTGAATTTCACATTGAACAGACTATCGAATTTGTCTGTAAGGAAACCGTTTACGTCTTTACCCAAAGGAGTGGGCACAAAAGCCTTTTTCTCCATATTTACATACTTGCGGTTGCGGATGGTGCTGATGATGCTGGCGTATGTGGATGGACGACCTATGCCCTTTGCTTCCAGTTCCTTGATCAGAGATGCTTCGGTATAGCGTGAGGGTGGGCTGGTAAAGTGTTGAGATTGCCGCAAGGAGCTATGCATTAGTGTATCGTTTTTGCCATAGTCCTTACTGATCTTTTCACCCAGGGGAATGTTTACATGGGGATAGCACTTCAGGAAACCTTCTTCGCTGATCTGGTTACCGGTAGCACCAAAGCCGGCATCGCCAACGCTGATCGTGGCGGAAGTGGCCAGTATCTTTGCACTCTTCATCTGGGTGGCTACAAAACGTTGCCAAATAAGAGTATATAGCTTCAATTGTTCTTTACTGAGATGAGCTTGCAGGCTTTCAGGGGTCTTGCCCGGATCGGTGGGGCGGATGGCTTCGTGAGCGTCCTGAGCGCCCTGTTTGCTTTTGTACACTCTGGTTCCACTGTGCAACATATCTGCGCCAAAACGCTGCGAAATGAGCTCTTTGCAGGCGGCAATAGCTTCGTCTGATATGCGGGTACTATCGGTACGCATATAGGTGATCAAACCGCTGCTGTCACCACCGGTATCGATGCCCTCATACAGCTGTTGGGCTATGCTCATAGTCCGCTGAGCTTGAAAGGAAAGGATTTTGGAGGCTTCTTGTTGCAAGGTACTGGTGATAAAAGGGGGCGGAGGCTCTACGTTGCGGGTTTTGCGGGTGATAGATTCCAGCACAGCTTCCCGGTTTTTCAGGCCGGTGGCGATGCTTTCGGCTTCTTCGCTGTTTGCCACTGTTATCTTCTTGCCATTCATTTTTTCCAAAGAAGCTTTAAACTTGGGTAACTCGTCTCGCCAGAAATCGGCTTCGATCTTCCAAAATTCTTTGGGTTCAAAGGCGCTAATCTCGGCTTCTCGTTCGCAGATAATGCGCAGAGCTACAGATTGCACTCTACCGGCGGAGAGGTCTTTGGCAATCACTTTCCACAAAAGCGGGGAGATGCTGTAGCCCACTACTCGATCCAGTACGCGGCGCGCTTGCTGAGCGTCCACTTTGGCTATATCGATGCTTCCGGGTTTGGATATGGCCGTGGCGATCGCTTTGGAAGTTATCTCGTTGAAAACTATGCGATACAGCTCTTTACCTTTACTTTCTTTATCCAAAACCTTACTTAGATGCCAGGCAATTGCTTCTCCTTCACGGTCATGGTCGCTGGCCAGGTAGATAGCGTCAGCTTTTTCTGCAGCTTCTTTCAGCTCTTTGATTACCTTGCTTTTCTTTTTATCTATCACATAGGTAGGTTGAAAGTCTTTGTTCACATCCACGCCCAGATCATGGGCTGGAAGATCCCTGATGTGCCCCATCGAGGCCTTAACGGTGTATTGATTCTTCAGAAACTTACTGATAGTATGTGCCTTGGCGGGAGATTCCACTATAATCAGATTCTTTGCCATTTAGTTTTCCTCATTCTCGTGTATGCCACAGCATTTTTTGTATTTCTTACCGCTGCCACAGGGACAGGGGTCATTTCGTCCCACTTTGGGAGCTACTTGCACCGGGCGGGTTTTCAGCTCTGCTCCACCATATTCCGGAGGGGGAGTGGCGGAAGTTTGATATTCCTGTTCCCGGTTGTTTATAAAACTGTTCACGGCCTCATGGGTCATGTTTGTGCCTTTCAGCATGTCCTGCATATCCTGCATCTGTTCTCGGGTAAGCAGATAGGTGGTGTACACACGTTTGGTCACGTTTTCCTGGATGCGGGAAATGAGGCCCTCAAAAAGTCCAAAACTCTCTTTCTTATACTCGATCAAGGGGTCTTTATTGGCGTATGATCTGAGGTAAACCCCTTCTTTGAGAAGATCCATCTCGTGAAGGTGATCGCGCCATTCGTTGTCCACTACTTCCAATAGTGAGCGGCGTTCGATGTCTCGCATTATTTCTTCACCAAATTGCTGTTCTCTGCGTTTATAAGCTTCATCAGCAATCTCGTAGAGTGTGTTCAGCAGCAGATCGCGGTTCAAGTGATCGCTATTCAGATCTTCTTCCCGGATATTTATGTTCAAGACCTTGAAATAGCTGCATAGGCGTTCCAGTTCCCATTCTTCCGGGTATTGGGACACAGCGCACACCTCGTCCACAGCTCGTTGAATGCTTTCATAAACCATTTCCATGATCTCAGGCTTCAGATTGTAACCCTTCAATACGCTGCGGCGGTAACTGTAGATTACTTCGCGCTGTTGATTCATTACTTCGTCATATTTTATCAGGTTCTTACGAATCTCAAAGTTGTGCTCTTCCACTCGTGTTTGGGCCTTTTCCACGGCTTTGGTCATCATCGGATGCCGAATGGCCTCGCCTTGTTTTAGCCCGATCTTTTGCATGAGAGGTGCCATGCGGTCGCTGCCAAAAAGGCGCATCAGATCGTCTTCCAGAGAAAGATAGAATCTGGATGTACCCGGATCTCCCTGACGCCCGGCCCTTCCACGCAACTGGCGGTCTATTCTGCGGCTTTCATGGCGTTCGCTGCCGATTACATGCAGACCATCCAGAGGCAGGCCGTAGGGATGCTCTTCAGTGCGGGCTTTTGTGAGATCACGATAGTTTTCCACACTTTGTCTTACCACGCCCTCGCCCAATTTGATGTCTGTGCCACGTCCCGCCATGTTTGTGGCGATGGTTACGGCTCCGGGAGTGCCCGCGTTTGAGATAATCTCTGCTTCTCGTTGATGTTGGCGTGCGTTCAGCACATTGTGGGCGATTCCGTGGCGGCGCAACAAGCGGGATAGGATTTCAGACACTTCCACGCTTACAGTGCCCACCAATACCGGTTTTCTCTGCTTGTGCCAATAGATTATCTCATCGATGATGGCTTGGTACTTTTCGTTTTTGCTAAGGTATATTTCGTCGTCGTGATCAATGCGGGTAATAGGCACATTTGTAGGGATTGCCACCACCGGAAGCTTGTATATTTCCATGAATTCGGATTCTTCTGTAACCGCAGTACCGGTCATCCCGGCAAGCTTTTCAAACATGCGAAAATAGTTTTGCAAGGTGATAGTGGCAAAGGTTTGAGTTCCAGCTTCGATGGCAACGTTTTCTTTGGCTTCCAGAGCTTGATGCAAACCGTCCGAGAAACGGCGGCCGGGCATTTGACGCCCGGTAAATTCATCAACAATGATCACTTTGTTGTCGATCACCACATATTCCTGGTTGTTTTCAAACAGGGTAAAGGCTTTTAACAATTGGCTTATATTGTGCAGCTTTTCGCTTTTATCCATGAATTGGCCGGTTGCGATTTCGCGTTCTTTGGCTTTGGCTGCTTCCGAGAGCCCTTCTTTGGCTTCGATTTCACCCAGGATGTCGTCCAGAGTGCGAACCACAAACAAATCGGCCTCTTTGCGGCTGAGCATGTCACGGCCTTTTTCGCAAAGGTCAACGCTGTTCTGGCGTTCTTCCACCACATAGAACAGCATATCATCGAGTTCATGCAACTTTTTATCTCGCAGATAGATGCCTTCAGTATCCTGCACCAGACGTTTTAGGGATGCGTCTTGCATCAGCTTTTGAAAAGCTTTATTCTTTGGGGAACCACGCCTTACCAATAGTAGATTACGGGCCAATCGGCTGTCTGAAGCGTTCGGATTGTCCTCGTTCAAGTCTTCACGAATCTCGCTGAGAATGCGGGTAATCAAGCTGCTTTGAGCTTGCACTACGGCAGAAATGCCCGGGCGCAGTTCGTGATAGAAATTCTTGTCCTGAGCTATGGGGCCACTGATAATCAGAGGGGTTCTGGCTTCGTCTATCAAGATGCTGTCTACTTCGTCCACGATGGAGAAGTAGAAATCTCTCTGTACCAATTGCTTCGGGCTTACTGCCATGTTGTCCCGCAGATAGTCAAAGCCAAATTCGCTGTTCATGCCGTAGGTAACATCAGCGGCGTAGGCTTCGCGACGGGACTGGTGGTCCATGCCGGTTGTGATGCAGCCAACTGTGAGACCGTGGAATTCGAATATGGGACTCATCCATTCCGAGTCACGGCTGGCGAGGTAGTCGTTCACGGTTACCAAATGAGCGCCCCGGCCCAAAAGTGCGTTCAGGAATAGCGGTAGAGTGGCAACGAGGGTTTTGCCTTCTCCGGTGGCCATCTCAGCGATTTTCCCGTCGTGCAATACCATTCCACCGATCAATTGAACATCGAAGGGCACCATATTCCAGCGCACGGGATTGCCTTTTACCATGAATTCCCGACCCAGCAATCTGCGACAGGTATCCTTCACGATGGCGAATACTTCAGGCAGATAATCGTCCAGCGTGGACTTGTTCAATTCTTTCAGTCTTTGCTTTTGGCTGTCGATTTGATTGTCTATACTACTACGATCAGCGTCTTCGGTGGCTTCGCGAAAAGCAAGCTGCAAATCTTCCAATTCGCGGCGGGTGGGGGCCAGGATGTCTTTTATCTCGGTTTTGATCTCAGCGACGCGGCTGATCAATTGCTCATCTTCATATTGCGCCAGGCCTTTGTAGATTTCGTTTATCTCTGTCACCAGCGGTTCGTAACGCTTGAGATCCAGACTTGATTTATCTCCGAATAGTTTCCTAAGAATCTTCTCGAGCATGCTTCTTCCTTTATGATGGTCCGTATTGGGAACAGGGTCTATATCCGGACTTCAATTTACCCTGACTGTCATAAAATATGATGGGCCTATTGTGTCAATTATTTTAGTGTGGCCGGCAGATGACTCCTTATATCAAGGACTTGGCTCTTCCATGGGCAAAGACGAAAGACAATAGCGAAGCCGGGTGTCTCAGAGCCGGAGTTTTTGAACTATTCCTTCACCGCAATTTCGGCAGATCTCATATTTTGCTCGATTCTGCAAGATCTGGCGGCGGATCCGGTTCATTGCAGGCCCTTGCCACAGCGCGGCGAAGCTATTCTCGGAGATGTTGCCGATTCTGAAGCTCAGATCTTTATCGTAACAGCAGATGCTTAGCTCTCCATCCCAATTGATGACGGGCTGAGTCCAAAGGCGGCGACAGCGGTTTAGTAAGCGGGTTTTCAGCTCAAAATGCTTTTCTTCCGCCATGTATCTGCTCAAATGGTGGTCGGTGGGCAAAAAGTGCAGATCGTCCCGAGTATATATCTGCACGGTCTTAAAATCCAGCTTGTCCACCCCAATATCCTTTGCCATGCGTTTCACTTGCTCGATCTCATGCTCGTTTTGTCGCATTATGATGAATTGCCATACTATGAGTGGCTTGGACTTGCTGAAGTCCCGCTTCGCTTTCACAAGTGATTTCATGTTTTCTAAGACCAGATTGTAGTTACCATTCACACGATATTGATTGTATGTAGCCTCAGATACTCCGTCCATTGAGATGATAATCTTGTTTAGTCCGCTTTGTACTATCGCCTCGCAGTCGAGTTCCAGGCTGGCATTGGTGGATGTCATGGTGTAGAGATCTTTATTTGAAGCATAGCGGATCATATCGATAAAAGCCGGATTCAGAAAGGGCTCGCCTTGATTCCACAGTATCAGCATCCCCACTTTTCGATATATCTCGTCTACAATGGTGCAAAAAAGTTCGTAAGACATTGCTCCCCGCGCGCGTTTGAGGCTGTTATTGCCGCTGGGGCAGAGGGGGCAATGCAGATTACAGATATTCGTAGGTTCGATCATCACAGCGGGAGGATAGTTGTTTATGATCACTCTTCGGCGTAGCAATGAACGGCGATAATCCAGCCACACGGCAGCCGCGTTGCCGGCTCGCAGGTATTTGGAAAAAGCCAGGGCAATATCTTTGTTTTGAAACAAGCTCATCAGATCTCGGCTTTGTGTAGAAACACGAAGCCCAGCAGGCTGAAAAAGAGGTTTGGTGCCCAAGCTGCCCAGACAGGGGGAATCACGCTATTGTATCCCAGACTCTGGCTTACTTGAACCACGACCAAATAGGCAAAACATACCAGTAGCCCCAGCATGAAGACCCAGCCCCTGCCTTTGCTGCGGACATTGGATGTGGCTATGGGGAGGAAGAAAAAGATCACGATGAGATTTGTGAGGGGGAAGGCCAGCTTCATATGAAGATCCACGATTTCGCGGCTGGCATCTTCGCCCATTTTTTGTAATCTGCCTATGTAGTCCCACAATTCCAGAAAGTTCAGCGATAAAGTTTTCTTTGTGATGCGGATAAAGTCTTGCGGTTCAACGTTCAAGATAGGCATGGTAGTGCTGGAGTAATATTTCGAATAGACCTGCCTGCCGCCGGAGAAACGCCGTACATCGCACTCAAACAGTTCCCATTCTTCACCGTTCCACAGGGCACTGGATGCGCTCACTTTTTCAATAATCTCGGAGTTTTTGAAGTTCACCCTGGTCATGTCTATTACTCTCAGCGTGTTTTTGTAACCGTCGAAGAAGCCAAAGTAATAGAAATCGTTGTCGTCTCCCCGATAATGGACGCGGGCTTTCAACATCTGATCATCGGGTTGTTCGCCCTTGATCTTCACGTTGTAAACGATGCTGCGCTGAGTTTCGGCATAGGGCAATAGATACTCACCCATCGTGGCTATTGCCAAAGAGATAATCAGACCGATGCCAAACAGAGGGAGCATCGCGCGTTTGATGCTGATTCCCGCAGCACGGATGGCCACAGATTCATTGTGCTTTGCCAGAGCGTTCATCATGAACAAGCCGGTCAGGAGCACAGTAACCGGAGATGTAAGCACGATCAGATAGGGCAGGCGCAAGAGGTAGTATATGATGGCGAGATCAAAGGTAGCTCCGGCCTTCAATAAACGGGGGAGATTGTCCACCACGTCGATCACGATAAAAACCACCGCAAAGCTGAAGAATATTATGAAGTATGTGCGTAGAAATTCACGCAGGATATAGCGGTCCAGTTTACGCATCAGTGCACTACCTCATCCGGTGGCGGGCTTTTTCTGTTCTTCAGGTGTTTTAGGCGCCATAAAAGCACTTGAGTGTCAAAGAGGCGCTTTTCGCGGATTGAGCCCCAGATCAAGAGCAGTGCCAGGACAAAGAAGATAATGTTTGAAAACCACATGGAAAAGAATGGATTGAAGCTGCCTTTATCTGCCAGTTGTTCTCCCATATTCAGGGCTACATAGTAGATTAAAAAGATCACACTGGATACACTGAATGCCATTCCGATGCCGCTGGTGCGGGTCATCAAGCCCAGTGGTACACCGATCATGATAAAGATGATGATGGCAAAGGAGAGGGCGAATTTCTTGTGATACTCCACTTCCAAGGCCCGGATATTGGCTTCCAGTTCTTGAATCCGGTTCAGGGCGACCTGCTTCATGGAATGCAAACGCCTCTGTTCAGTTTGAGAAGCGTAAGGATCCGCGGTTATTGTGCCAGCAGCGATGCGGGACTCCAGCTTTTTGAGCTCTTCCATCTTTTCGGAAAGCTCTTTCTTTCTATCTTTCAAAGTGCCGGTCAATTGTTCGTAGGTCATTTCCCTGTCGCTGCGATAACCGGTCTCCGCCATATCGGTCCTGTTTCCCAAATCTTTCACGTTTATAACGTACTTTGCGAAAATCGTAGTTTGATATTTGCCTGCTTCCTGTTCGTTACGTTTCTGCATCTGACCGTTTAATAGGGTGATGCGCAGCGCATTGCCATTATTCATCTGGATCACATTACCGCTTTCTGCGTATATGGTACGCGGAAATCTGCTTTCGCTGCGATCGTAGATAATCACATCCCGCAGTTCTTCCTCGGTGTTTTCTCCACACCACACCGTATAATCCAGCAAGTAGTTATATTCTCCAGCTTCGATGATGGTCATCGGTTTGTAGTATGCCACCTTTAGCATCAGATTCTTTAGCTTGTGGTTGGTATTGGGCAAAAACCAGTGATTGAAATACACCATCAGTCCGGTTAAGAGCACAGCGGCGATGATGAGAAGAGTGAGCATGGAATATATGTTTACCCCGCTGGATTTTACGGCGATGATTTCGCGGTCCACACTCATGCGCCCAAAAGCCAGGATGGTTGCCACCAACACCGCCATGGGAATCGAAAGTGCCAGCATATACGGCAAAGACAGCCCAAAAACTTCCAGCACTATCCCCAGGGGTAATTGCTTCTCGATGATAAGATTCATCAGATCGATGATGCGGTCGATGAGTAGCACGAAAGTAACTACCAGAAGCGATATCAGGAAGGGGGAGATGTGCTCTTTCAGGATATATCGTTTCAGAATCATTCTGCGCTCTTCATCATATCCAGCAATTCGTCTTCGCTTATAATCTTCACGGTTCCCAGCTTTTCGGCTTTTGTCAGTTTCGAGCCCGGTTTTTCTCCCAGCACCAGGTAGTCCAGCGCTTTGGATACTCCGCTGAGAATCTTGCCACCATGGCTTTGGATCAGCGCTTCCAAGTCTTTTCTGCCATAATGAACCATGCTCCCGGTGATGAGGAAACTCTTTTCTGCCAATAGATTGGAACTGATTTCGTAATGGTAAGTCATAGATATGCCATATTCAAGCAGTTTGCAGATCAATTCTATATTTTTGGGGTTATCAAAGTATTCTCTGATGGCGAGGGCTATCTTGTCTCCCACTTCGGGCACAGCGCTCAATTCCTCAATACTCGCTGCCTGAAGATGATGTATATCGCCAAAATGTTGCGCTAAATTGCGCGCTGTTACAGCTCCTACGAAGCGGATGCCCAGAGCAAACAGCACTCTGTCAAAATTCTGCTGTTTAGAGTATTCCACGGCTTGCATCAGGTTTTTGGCACTCTTGTCTCCCATACGATCCAGAGCGGCAACCCGTTCGTAATCTATCCGATAGATGTCTTCAATGCTGGCGATGATGCCCTCTTCCAAAAAGCGAGCCACAGATGAAGCTCCCAAACCCATGATGTCCATGGCATCTCGCGAGGCAAAGTGCTCGATGCTCCGAGCCAATTGAGCCGGACAATCTGCCGATGTGCAATACTCTATAGCAGCTTCCGGTTCGCGGGATAGTGGGCTATGACACACGGGGCAGCTATCGGGAAGTGGCAATTCTCGGGCTTGGGGATCTCGCATCTGCGTGTTTACGGAAAGAATTTTCGGGATAATCTCTCCGCTTTTTACGATAGTGAGCACATCAGCTTCGTGAAGATCCAGCCTGCGGATCTCATCGAAATTGTGCAGTGTGCAGCGAGAGACTGTACTACCGGAAATATAAACGGGCTCCAGGATCGCCACCGGAGTAATAGCACCGGTTCTGCCCACCTGATACTCCACACCTAGCAATTTTGTCTCTTTTTCTTCGGGTTTGAATTTATAGGCTATAGCCCATTTGGGACTCTTGGCGGTGAAGCCCAGTTTCTTTTGCAGAGTGAAATCATCCATCTTCACCACTACTCCGTCGATGTCGTAGTCCAATTTGCCCCGAAGATCTTCCATCTTGCCACAAAAATCGGCTAGACCATCGTGATCCCGACACTGCAAGTAGTTCTCGGCCACGGGGAAGCCCATCTCTTTCAGCCATGCCAACAGATCTATCTGGCAATTTACCGGGAGCGCGGGGGCAACGTGCCCAATAGTATAAAACAGCGCACGTAAGGGGCGTTTTGCCACTTCATGGATGTCTTTCAATTTGATCGATCCCGCCGCTGCATTGCGAGGATTGGCAAAAACCTTTTCGCCTGATTCCCGCCGTGCTTCATTCATTTGGAGAAAGCTCTTGATGGGGAAATATATCTCGCCCCGAATCTCGATCTCACCTTTGAAGGATATCTCGCGCGGGATATCCGGCAGAGTGAGGAAATTGCGGGTTACATCCTCTCCTTCAATGCCGTCGCCACGCGTGCTGGCATAGCGTAGCTGTCCCTTATCATAGAATAGATTGATTCCAAAACCATCAATTTTCAGCTCTGCGCATACTGCCGGCCTAACGCCTTGCTCCAGCGCGATTTTATCCCACCAAGCCATCAGTTCTGCCAATGTGTACGCATTATCCAAACTGATCATGCGTTGTTTGTGAGGGATGGTGCTTCCTGATAAAGAGAGGTCATTCCCAACCCCGGACAGAGCTTTTGGGGCTGCTTCTCCCGTTTTTTTTACAAGTTCTTTCAGCTCCCGCACCAGCATGTCGTACTCAAAATCTGTAATCTCGGGACTGGAATTCCTATAATACAGGATATTGTGCCGTTCAATCTCGGAGCTTAGCGCTTTGATCCTGGTTTCTATCTCTTTTTTGTTCATGGTAAAAAATATAGGGATGGGCGACGATCGCCAAAGGCATTATTTAAATCTGTGACTTGTTTGGATATAGCCAGATCTGGATCAATCTGTACGCTATGGAGCGCAGCTTCGTTGTCGTTCATACGGATCAGTATCTCGCCTTTTGTGCCCAATATCTGACTACCCCCGGTGAAGTATTCGCTGTGTTCGCCGTTGGTCTCGGTTCCGGTTCGATTTGATGTAATGCTAAAGACACGGTTTTCCAAGGATCTGGTCTTCATGGCTTCCTGACACCAAGGCAACACCAGATTGGTGGGATGGCAGATGATCTGAGCGCCTTTCAAAGCGAGGCTGCGTGCGGCTTCCGGGAATTGCCAATCGAAGCAGATCATCATGCCGATCTTGACTCCGCCTTTGGCTTCACAAACAAAGAATGGCCGGTCGCCGGGGCTGAAAAAGAGCTTTTCACGATGGAACAAGTGAATCTTGCGATAAATGTGGTAGCTTTCATCCGGGTTTACCAGGGCACTGCTGTTATAGAATGTATCCTCTTCTTTTTCGGCAAAGCCGTAGCAGATGGAGCAATCCAGCTTTTTCGCCAGCTCCCGGAAAGCAGTGAAAATCTTGCCGGCGGGAATGCTTTCGGCTATCTGGGCTACTTCATCTATACTCTTGAACACATATCCAGAAAGTGCCAATTCCGGCAGGACTACCAAGTCGCTCTTTATAGGTTCCAGCATTGCGCGAATTTTGGCAAAGTTCTCTTCAGGCTTCAAAAAGATTGGCTCATATTGTAAAACCGATACTGTATATTTCATTGTTTCACCCTCAGCAACGGCGCAATCGCTCTTTCGAAGCTGCCCAAGACCTTGCAGATGGTAAGTCCGTAGTTTGTGATGGGCACTCCCCGGCGGTGACATTCCACTATTCTGCGGTTCATTTCAGCTACATTGATCATGCAAGCCCCACAGTGAACGCAGAGGGCATATTCTTCCAAATTCTCGGGAAAATCGTGCCCGGCATAGGTCTCAAAAATGATATCCCTTTTGGTGTAATTAGAAATCCATTTGGGCAATTTCACTCTGCCAATATCATCCTTTTGCACATGATGGGAGCACGCTTCGGCGATCAGCACCTTGTCACCATCTTTTAGCAAATCAATCTGATTGATGCCCGTCAGCAGGATATCCAATTCCCCTTTGTAACGGGCAAAAAGAATGGAAAAAGTAGTAAGTTCGACACCCTCGGGGGTTTCCCGATTCACCTGTTCAATGGCTTGGGAATCCGTGACCACCAGATCCGGTGGCTCTTTCATCATAGACAAAGCACTTTTTAGTTCGGTTTCTTTTACCACGATAGCTTGTGCATCGTAATCCAGAATATCCCGGATTGCCTGCACTTGCGGCAGGATCAGGCGACCCTTGGGTGCGGCGCTGTCTATGGGGCATACCAATACTACCCTGGCTTTCGGCTTGATGAGATCTCCCAGCAACACGCGATTTTCGCTGAGATGCTTGGGAGCCAGATGGACCAGCAAGTCTTTGGCTTTATCGATCCCACTCTTCTGCTTGGCACTCACGTTAATGAAAGGAATATTGCGCAAACTGCAGTACTCGATGTTGCCTGGCAGAGTATCGACGATATCTGCCTTATTGAAGACCATCAGCAATGGAATATCCATCTCTTGCACCCGGGCAAGCATTTCTGTCTCATGGGGGTCAAATGCTGTACCATCATTTACAAAGATTACTATATCGGTTCTGTAGAGAATCTTGCGGGTAGCGGCGACGCGCTTTGCACCTAATTCACCTTCATCGTCCACACCGGCTGTGTCATAGAAAGTTACGGGTCCCAGGGGCAGCAGTTCATAGTGTTTATCAACGGGATCGGTGGTTGTGCCCGGCACCTCCGATACAATCGCAACCTCCTGCCCGACCAAAGCGTTGATCAGACTCGATTTTCCGGCATTGCGTCTGCCCACCAGGGCAATGATTAATCTTTCTCCACGGGGAGTAGTTGCCATTTATATGCTCCATAAAAACTTATATTTCTTTTCCAGCAAGCTGGCCTCCCAATATCCGTCAAGTTCTTTTTCGCAGAAATGGCAAGCTACAGCCGCTTATCTGGCGGCAAGTGGTTTGCTTTTCAGCAGTGCTTCAAGTTCTCGGCGCAAAGAGCTCTGTTTTCTAGGATTCAGATCCAGTTTATTCAGGCTTTCTTCGGCTTGAGAAAGCTGCCGACAAGTGACTATCCCATATGAAAGCAGAGTGCTTTTCTCAGCTTTGGTCAGAGAGTTAAGAAGGGTGATCGGAAAAACTTTTTCCCGTTCTATGATATCCTTTAGTCCCTGGGAGTGAGGATGATCCCAAGCCATCAGTTTAATACCCTTGCACGAACTGTATTGGATAGAATCCGGCGTAAAACGCGAGTTAGTAACGATCCAGGTAACAAAGGTGTGGTCCTTGAAACGCTCATCCTCGCGGAGCTTATCTACGATATCTTCTACCCGGGAATGCACATATAGTGGAACCTGAACGCTAACGCTGTTACCTTGTTTCACAGAAAACTTGCACTCCGCCAAGATTTGTTCTTTGCCAAGGGACGCCAATACATCTATTTCATGGGAGACTGAGGCTCCCTGTATTACCTGCGCGGTTTTAACCTTGTAGCCCCGTTGTTTGAAAATCTCTCCGATGAAAACCTCGAAGGGATGCCCGGTAGGCCCCAGTTCTATGATCGCATTCTTTAGCTTGTAATGGGACGCGCCTGTTTTGCTGAGACGTTTGAAAATGCTGTATGCTCGAGCATATATCATTTTTGTGTTCATGCCGTCATTTACCCATGCCGAGATATCTTCCACGATCTCGGTGATTACATCTTCTGAGGCTCCGGCATTTCTGAGGGATGCTTTGAGTTTATCAACTTTAAATGGCTCCATCTGGCCGGAAGCCTTTCTGATCATAATCTGCGCACAATTTTTATCGTTTTGCATAGTCGATTCCTTATCGCGTATTTAGCCTTTCAAGAAAGCGATACAAGAGCTCAACGTAGAAGTATCCGCCACTTTCTGAAGCTTTTGGTCACACAAATATAATTATCTCTTTATGTCGCATACTTTATAGTGGGATGAATAAGTCAAGTGTTTTCAGCTCTTCAATCCGGATTGAGCTTGCTTTCTGAAGCAAGGACAATGCCCCGTTCAGTAAATCTTTCAAGTATTGTTGACGGTAATCAACATATTTATCTATAAAATGGATGCGCGAACTAATTAATTCTTGACCTCGTCTATGCCACAAAACCAGTATCACAGAGAAGAAAATTCGTGAAGGAGACACCATGCAAGCATATTATCAAATGCCCGGGGTTCATGCGGGGAATGTAGTATTTCTCTGTGAAGATGATCTTTGGACTGTTTCTTTGAAAGGCGGTCCCGCGCACAGACTGAGTGCAAATCTGGAACAAATACGCAAACCTTTGTTATCACCTGATGGTAAGTGGATCGCATATATGGGTATGGAAGAACGGGTGCTGGATATCTATGTGATGCCTGCAGAAGGCGGGGAAGCCATTCGGCTTACTTGGCAGGGATGCTCTTGTTATCCAGTGTGTTGGAAAGATGACAAGATCATCTATGCCAGCACAGCCGGCTCATTCACTCCGCGAGAATTGTATTTGTGGACAGTAGGCTTGGACGGGATGCCCCCGGTAAGGCTGAACTACGGTCCAGCCCGGGCTATTAGTTTTGGCAAGAAAGGCGTTATATTGGGGCGCAATACCAGCGATCCGGCACGCTGGAAACGTTATCGGGGTGGCACTGCCGGCTATTTTCTGATCGACACCCAGGGCAGGGGGATCTTTCGCAGATTTCTGGATCTGAACAGCAATCTGAGCTGCCCCATGTGGATAGGGGACAGGATATATTTCATCTCCGATCACGAAGGCATCGGCAACATCTATTCTGCGAATCTGAAGGCCAAAGACATCCGCAAGCATTCGTCTCATGGAGATTACTACGCCAGAAATGCCTCAACAGACGGAAAGACCATTGTGTGGCAGGCTGGGGGAGATTTGTATAGCCTAGATATAGCCGGCAACAAAGTAAGCAAGCTCAATATTGATTTCCGTAGTCCCAGGGTTCAGCTATATCGTAAATTTGTTGACCCCGCGAAATATCTAACCGGTCTGGATCTAAGTCCGGATGCGGGTTCCGTGTGTATGGATATTCGAGGTAAAGCCTTTTGTGGCGGCGCATGGGAAGGCAGCATCCAACAATATGGCAAAAAACACGGAGTGCGGTATTATTGTAGCAGAATTCTGCCGCAAAACAAGGGCCTGCTCACAGTATCCGACGAAGGCGATGTCGAACACTTTGAATTGTATTCTCTGCGGGCGGATTTTGGGTCCCCGGATCCCAAGGCTAAACCCAGATGCTACAAGGGTGATTTTGGAAGACCTTACGATTACGAGCCTTCGCCCTGTGGTAACTGGATAGCTTTTTCAAACCATCGAAACGAGCTTTGTATACTGAATCTGGAAAGCGAAGAACTCATCAAGGCAGATCAGAACAGATTCGGATTGATCGAAGGCTATAGCTGGTCTCCGGATAGCCGCTGGATAGCTTATTCCTGCCAGGATAATCGCCTTACCAGCTGTATTCGTATCTTCGACTTGCAAAAGCGCGAGACTCACACTGTCACCAAACCCGTGAAGTATGATCTCGAGCCTTGCTTTGATCCCGAAGGGAAATACCTCTATTTCGTCTCCAGTCGCACATTCCAGCCGATTGCGGACAGCATGCAGTTTTCCTTCTCCTTTATCAAAGACAGAAAGCCCTATTTGATAACATTACAAAAAGATATCCGTTCTCCCCTCAATCCGGATCCCAAAGCCTTGGAACCAAAACCGGATAAGAAAAACGATAAGAAAACAGACAAAACAAAAGCAAAGGTAAAACCGGTTGAGATCGATTTTGATGGTATCACCGAAAGACTGGAAGAATTCCCTGTGGAAGCAATGTATATGGGAGGTATCGCTGCCATCCCGAACAAAATATTCTACTATAAATACGATTATACAAAGACACGCGAAGACAATCAAGAAACCAAAGTAGATATCTATTGCTACGATCTGCAAATGCTGGAAGAACAGCTTTTTGTGGCTGGAGTAAATTCCTACTGCTTCAATATCGACAGATCCGCTATCCTGATCTGGAGCAATAAACAAGCCCGAATCATCTCCACAAAACGCGATCCCAAGTGTGAATTGCCCAAGGAAACCAAGCCGGGTAGAGCAACGGGTTGGATAGACCTGAACCGCTTCAAAGTGGAAATAGAACCGCTGGCAGAGTGGCAACAGATGTTCCGTGAAGGTTGGCGCTTGCAAAAGTATTATTTCTGGAACGAAACGATGTCCAATATCGATTGGGACAAGGTCTATAAACGCTATTATCCACTCGTGGAACGTGTCGGATGTCGCAGTGAATTCTCCGATTTGATGTGGGAAATGCAGGGCGAATTGGGCACATCACACTGCTATGAATTCGGTGGAGATTACCGCATTGGACCTTCATATCCCCTGGGAAAACTTGCAGTAGATTGGTCCTTTGATTCCAAAAAGCAACAGTGGAAGATAGAACGCATTATCAAAGGTGATTTCTGGATCAGCCGGAACCGGTCGCCTTTGATGGAATTGGGCATCAACATCCCCGCGGGCAGCATCGTAAAAGAGATCAACGGTATCCCGCTCAGCGCCGGTCAAACCCCGGAACGCTGCCTGGTAAACTATGTGGGCACCAAAGTGCAGCTTACGGTCAGCGACGCGCGTGGGCGCAATACGAGAGTGATAACCGTTACTCCGATTGCGCATGAATTCGGAGTTCGCTATCGCGATTGGGTGGAAGCAAACCGGGAATATGTCCACAAAAAGAGCAAAGGCAAGGTCGGCTATATTCACATTCCGGATATGAGCTTCAGTGGTTTGCAAGAATTCCATCGCTATTTCTTAAGTGAGTTGGATTATGACGGTTTGGTGGTAGACGTTCGCTACAATGGTGGTGGCTCGGTATCGCCTCTACTATTGGAAAAGCTGGCGCGCAAACGTATTGGTTACGACTGTACGCGGTGGTTTGGACCGGAGCCGTATCCCAAAGAAGCACCGGGCGGATCGCTGGTCTGCCTCACCAATGAAGCAGCCGGTAGTGATGGGGATATCTTCTCTCATGCCTTCAAGCTAATGAAACTGGGTAAGCTGATCGGTAAACGCACATGGGGTGGTGTGATCGGCATATGGCCACGCAATTGGCTGGTGGATGGCACTATCACTACTCAACCGGAATTCTCTTTCTGGTTCAAGGACGTTGGCTGGGGCGTGGAAAACTATGGCACAGATCCGGATATCGAAGTGGACATCTTGCCGCAAGATTATGCTCAAGGAAAAGATCCACAATTGGATACGGCCATCAAAGTGGTGCAGGAAGACCTCAGGAAGAATCCACCGTTGAAACCGGATTTTTCGAACAAACCAGACTTGGGAACTAAGTAACAAGCACAGCTATCTCCGAGGGGAACTGCAGCACTCTTTCTCTTTGGTCTAAGGAGTGCCGAAGCAGATATCAAGGCGTATTCAAGGAGTGTTCACCCGATGATCACCCGATGATATCAGCTTCGGCACCGCTTTAATCAGAGAGCATAATCAAAGGGGATTCTTGGGATGGTGAACAGATAAATCAAAGCCGGGAACTTGCCATCACAAGTACGGCTTTGCCTTCTAAATAAAGATCTTGCTGCGCTGAAGGGATTATCACGGCCTCGCCTTTCTTAAGCTTCAATGTCTCCGTTTGATGCGTGATTTGGCAATCCCCTGCCAGATTCAGAAGGATGCGCGCACCGGGTAGAGCTGATAGGGTGTACCTGGAGCTCAACTGTAAGAGGGACAGCCGGAAATCATCTACCGGGACCGGATAATTCAGCAACTTCCCATCCTTTGTCTCGCCGGTGATGATGCGTGCCTGGTAGGGCTCGTTTCGCATGACCAAGAGAAGCTCCTCCACATCGATATGTTTTGGGCTCAGTCCTGCTCGCAACACATTGTCACCAGATGCCATTATCTCGATACCGGAACCTTCCAGATAAGCGTGCACGATTCCGGCTTCCAAAAAGATGGCTTCATTAGGCCTTAAGCAAATCAGGTTCAAAAACAAGGGGGAGAGTATCGAATTGTCCCGCGGATACAGCTTCAGAAGTTTTTTGCACCAAGATAGTTCATCTTGCCATAGTTCCTTTTCAGATAATTTGTCGATGTGTTCCGCAAGGCCGGTCAGAGGCTCACGGCTCAGGATTTCGCGGTACAAAAGGGCAAATCTTTCGGCATTGGGATTTTGGGCAAAGCCGGCGAAGCTTTCAAAAAAACTACCTAATGCAAAGTAGGCAAAGATCCGGGCGATTTCGTTGTATTCACGGATGCCACAGAGGGCGTGAAACTGGGTAAGTGCAAGCATCATCTCCGGTTTGTGATTGCGGTCCCGATAGTTTCGGTTTGGCGCGTCCAGCGGTATGCCTTGGGCATTTTCGCGGTCAAAGCCAGCCTCTGCCTGCTTTTTGGAGGGATGAACCTGGATCGAAAGCGATTCCCTAGCCGCTAGTATTTTTAGAAGATAGGGCAGTTCCCCATCTTTTTTCCCCAGCCAATACTCAGGATCTTCGGCAATTACGCGGTTGAAGCATTTTCCGTTTACCAGGGACGGCGATTTGGGGTGAGCGGAGTACCAGGCTTCGGCTATCGTTCCCGCATCTTCGAGATTCAGAAAGTTCTGGATAAAGGTATATGATCCCCAATCATAGCGTTGCAGGGCGGGTAGTATGTAATTCATCGTTCCTCCTAGAATTGGAAATAGATAAAAGGTTGGATGTCGGAGCTACGGGCCTGGAAGAGAATCCAGATCACCAATGCCATGATAAGAGATTGCAGCGGTAGAGGTAATCTTGCCAGGAAGTTTCGATAGCTTTTTTCCCAGCTATCCGGCTGCCAGTGTGCCAGAAAACCAATCACGATCAGAAGCGCGATCACTCTGTATTCGGCGATCCAGTGACCGAATAGTGAGCCATGAAAGGACGATGTGATACGCTTTATAATGGTGAGTGAGTTTTCGAAGTCGCGGCTGCGGAAAAATATCCAGCTGAAACAGACAAAATGAAATGTAACGATGGTGCTGAAGAAGCGGACGATGTGACTGCGGGCAAATCTGGTATTGATCCAGGCTTTGTCCAGCACCAGAGCTACACCGTGCAAGCCGCCCCAAAGCACAAAGTTCCAACTGGCGCCATGCCACAAACCCCCTAAAAGCATGGTGGTCATTAGATTCAGATGCGTTCGTACCTTGCCCTTACGATTTCCGCCCAAGGGGATATAAAGATAGTCACGAAGCCAGGTGGAGAGCGAGATATGCCATCTACGCCAGAAATCTGTGATACTATGGGCTTTGTAGGGACTATTGAAGTTTATCGGCAAGTCAAAACCCAATAGTGCTGCCAGACCGATCGCGATATCGGAATAGCCGCTGAAATCGCAGTAAATCTGTAAGGCATAGGCATACACACCAAAGAGGTTTTCCATTCCCGAAAAGAGCGTTGGATTGTCAAACACCCTGTCTACAAAATTCACCGACAGATAGTCTGCAATGATGCCTTTCTTCAGCAGACCGGCAAAGATCAAAACCAAAGCCCGGGCGATGGTATCCTTGTCCAGATTCAGTTTTTTGTTGATCTGGGGGATGAAGTAGCTGGCGCGGACGATGGGTCCTGCGACCAGCTGAGGGAAAAAGGATACGAAGAAGGCAAAATCCTTGAAGCTATGGATCGGTTTCAGGTTTCCGAAATAAATGTCCAAGGTATAACTCCAAGTCTGGAATGTGAAGAAGCTGATCCCGATAGGCAGAAAAATGTCCATCGCCGGCAAGCTGCCACCGGAGATCTGATTGATGGTGTCTATGATGAAATTTGTATACTTAAAATATCCCAGAGAGCCCAGGTTCCAGATCAGGCTGCAAAATAGCCACCAGCGTTTTGCAGATCGCCCCTTACTGTAGTAGATAGCGTGACCAAAACCGAAGTTTATGGCGGCAGTTATCAGGAGCAAGATTACAAAGAGACCGCTGGTCTTGAAATAGAAATATAGCGAAACGAGAAGCAAATACCAGGTTCGGCTGCGATAGTGATTTGCCAAAAGCGGGTATAGCAGCAAGACAACGATGAAGAAGAAGAGGAAGAAGCTGCTGTTGAAAAGCAGGGGATTCTGGGGATTGTAGTTCAGTGAAGCAAGTATCTGATTCAATATCTGTGTCATTGGTTGTCCCTGGTTTCAGAAAAAGTCTTGTAACCCTTTATCAAGGCTTGATAGAAGAGATGGCCCTGGAGCATGTAACCTTTCGGTGTAAAATGCAGATAATCCTTTGCTGCCATTGCGTTTGAGCGCCATTTTGCCATGCTTCCGCTTCCGCCCATCACATCATGCAGATCCCAGAGAGCGTGACCATGATCCTCGGCGTATTCGCGGATAATCTCTGCCACGTGATCGATATCCCGGTTTGTCTTGCCGCCCTTTCGGGAATCAGGAGGCAGAGAGAACAGTATCGGAGTGTCGGGATTGCTGTCTTCAAGCTTTGTCATAAAGCTAAGTAGATTCTTTCTCATAACCTCAGCCCGGAACCTGCCCTGAGCGTCGTTTGTGCCCAGAGATATCAGGATCAGATCCGGTTTTATCAGGGGGATCTGTTCAAACATAATCTCCTGATCTGCCATAGTGTAAAAACCTGCCCCATTAACACCCATAGAGTGGTACAGCAGGCCGGCTTCGTCGCGCTCCAGGCTGAGGCCATACAGTTCGCGCATATTCTCCGGAACAATGATGGTGGCGGTGTTTACCGGCTCTTGAAATCGTAGATGGTGGATGGAGTAAGCGGACGTTTCCTGACGGTCCAGAGTCCCCAGATTTTGTTGACGCGCAAATTCCATGGAGGCGTCTTTATTGGCGTATAACAGGACTTGATTGAACTTGCAGTCAATTTTGAAGAAAGAATTGGTCTTGATCTTCAGCTCAGCTTCTGCACTGTTAGCTATGGAGTATCCACTGAGGCTACGGGGATTGTCTATGCGCCGGAAACTGTTTGCGGAGCTGATCTGATAGTCATCCGGCTGATTGGTTCTGGCCAGTCTATAGGGGAAGATCAATCCCCTTCCCGCGTTTCCGAAGTACTTTTGCAAGGCGCTGCGGGCAGTTCCGCTGAAGTATCCGCTTTGCACGTGAGAATCGCCAATCTGATATATCACTACCTGATCACGAAGTCCGTTTCGCAATTGCAATAGTTTCATGTACAATGGCTTTAGAGCGTCTTGATCATTCTGCAGCACATTCTTGGCGGGGTCAATGAATGTGTAACTTTTTAGATAATTGTCACTGTCCAGCAGTAGATAATAGCTTTGAATGAATTCCTCCAAAGTATCCAGATCCTCGGGGTATTCATCTTCGCTGAAAAGATCGGTTTCGGACTCCATTCGGTCTTTGGTGAAACTGAGCAGAAACAAAGAGCCAAACAGCATCAGCAGGATCAGAAGGATCTCTCTCTTTCTCAATTATCTTCCCTCAAAAAGTCCATCAGGAGTTCCGCGATCCTGTCTGCTCCCCGTCTGGTAAAATGCGTGAAATCCTTCCCGGCCAGGGGTGGATTCTGGTTCACAAACCCGATCATAGAGTTGTATCCGCCCATGGCTTCATAGAGATTCCAAAATGCACAACCGGTCTCTGCCGCTACCTCACTCTGCGCTTTCACCAATAGTGGTATATCCGGAGATGTCTTGTATTCTCCACGATCCTTGATGCTGCGGTCTTGCACGCTCACTACCAATATCGGCACATCTTTCAGAGCTTGCTGTAGATGCCGGATGGTTCGGGTCATGACCAGTTTGAAACTGTTGTAATCGGTGTTTTGGGGATTTGAGATGTTACCGCCATATTGCATCACCACAAGGTCATATTCCAGTTCCTTTTGAAATGCAGAAAGGATGTTTTGGTGTATGCGCTGAAAGTAAAGGCCGGAATAGCCCCTGATGGGGAAATTGTCCACATATACGCCTGTGTCCTCATTGAAAGATACACCATACACATGGATGGGATCAGAAGTGGAAAATTCCAGCCTCAGGGTAGTGATCGGGCTTTGTGGGCTGATGTCCAGAGTTTGAAGCTCTGTTCCGCTCGAGAGACCGAATTGCACCATTGGTCCGGAGTCGTAACTCACTTTTAGCATCGAGGTTTCCGAGGCATGGCTGTAGAACAGCTTGATCCGGCTGAAAACAGGTGCGCCTCCGGCAATATCTATGGCCTTGTATTCTACCCAAGGATCGTAATCCACATAGAAGCGAGCGATCTCGGTCTTCGGTTCCGGCTGGGCCTCTGTGGCCAAACTGTCCGCTCTCAGACTGTCTGCGCTGAACAAGGTATCGATGGAAGCGGCCTCAATCGGGCGGCTGGCCACGTAGTAGGGGCGTGGAATGAAGGTGTAGCCGGTGATTCCCAGTGAAACATCGTACTTGTCCTGATTCATGAAAGAGATGCTTTCCCAATTGCGGGAAAACTTGTGCTGAATGGTCTGTCTGAAGCCCGCGACAATGGATGTGATAGGCATCATTCCCACACCACGTCCACCGTAAACGCGTTGCAATTCATAACGCAGGGGAGCAGTGAGCAGATCTCCTTCGATGATGGAATCACTGAAGTAAGCAATGCGTATCTGTTTGTCACGTTTTGCGAAGGCAGAGGGCTCAAATAGAGGACTTTGCCCGGCAAGAGGTTCCATCGCCCTCAATTTTTTGATAAACGGGCGGAGTTCTTTTGAGGCATGTTCCGGGGTTTCAAGTTGCATTGTGATACTATCCGCTGGGGCCGGTTTTTGGAACAGTGTTTCAAACCATCTCATTTTGCGGATAGGGAAGATGTCGTTGCTATATGCCGGCAGTAATCTGGCCAGTATTCCCGTAAAAAGCGCCGCCATCAACACGAGGGCGGCGGGTCTGAGAAAATCACGGTTCATAGAAGCACGAGTCCAATCTCTACGATCAGCTTAATGCAGGATTTCCCGGATTCTTTCGATCAGCGATGCGCAATCCAATCCATAGGCTTGATACAATTCCTCCGATTCGCCGGATACAGGATACGAGTCCACACCCAAACGGATCAGGCTGGCTCGGATATCGTTTTCTACCATTAGTTCTGCGATAGTAGTGGCCAGGCCACCATTGATGCTGTGGTCTTCCACGCTGATGATCGGGCCCTTGCGAGCAGCTTCGGCTATCAGGTTCACCGGAATCTCCAAAGGACAGGATACCGCGATCAATTCAACAAAAAGTCCTTCTTCGCGCAAGGTATCAACTGCTTTCAAAGCACGCGCAGTAGGTGTACCGCACACAAAGACGCTACCCTTGTCTCCTATGCGCAAGACATCGGCTTTGCCATAATCGAAGCAATAATCCGTATTATAAAATATCTCACCTTCCTGATCTTTCAGAATAGGTAGTTTCGAGCGGCCCATAGTAACAATATAGTTGCCCGGTTTGTCGATTAGCCAACGGATTACGCGGTCGGTCTGGTTAGCATCAGCGGGGCAGATGATTCTGGTATCAAAGAGATTGCGGGCCAGAGAGATATAGTCTACACATTGATGTGTTTTGCCATCCGCACCCACATCGATGCCAACGTGAGTTACCACGGTTTTCAGGTTTGTATGGTTGATATCGTTCAAACGCTGCATATTGTAGGTTTCGTCAATGCCGAAGACACCGAAATCGGACCAAAAACACTGTATAGCCATGGTGGACAGGGCACCGCTAAGCACAGCAGCATGATGTTCCATTATCCCTGTCTGTAAAAAGCGTTCCGGCAGGGCGTCACGGAATTCACCTGTTTTCACACTACCGGCAAGATCACAATCTACTACTACTATGGGACTTTCGTTATTCTCATTTAGTTTTCCCAGATCAGCGACAGCTTTGCCCCAGGCGCTGCGACAATCATTTTCGGTGCTGTACAACACGGGTTTTCCCGGTTTCAGCTTTAGTTCAGGATGAAAGTCCACTTTGGCCTCACTATCCTTTGGCACAAACGCTTCGCGCAGCTTGCGGTACTTGCTGAGATCATTTACTGCGCCAAGCTCTGCCAAAGCTTCAGCACACTGCTCGTTTGATAGCGTTGATCCGTGGTATTTAGCTTTGTTTTCCATGAAGCTGACCCCTTTGCCCATCACGGTGTGAGCCAGAATCATCACAGGTTTTCCGGCATCACGCGCGGCATCCAGAGTCTGAAGTATCTGGGCAATGTCGTGGCCATTAACTTCCATCACCTGCCAGCCGTCGGATTCCCAATTTCTGCGGATGTTTTGCGGCATCACGTCATGAATGGAACCCGATATCTGCAATTGATTGTAATCCACTATCGCTGTAAGATTATCCAATTGAAATTTTGAAGCAAAGCGCCGGGCTTCGCTCAATTGACCCTTTTGCTGTTCACCATCCCCCATCAGGACATATACGTGACTGCCCAATTTCTTGATCCGGGACCCGATGGCGAATCCACAAGCCGCGGAAAGGCCTTGTCCCAAGTTTCCGGAGCTCCATTCCACCCCGGGAACGTCTCGTTCGATGTGACCCTCAAAAATGCTGCCATACTTGCGGAATTGCGAGATTGCATCTTCCAGAGGGAAGTAACCCATGATGCCCAAAGTGCTGTATACAGCGGGGGAGATGTGACCAATGGAGACAACCATGCGGTCTCTTTGTTCCCAAGAGGGATATTCGGGATTGTGGCGCATGGTATTGTATATACTCAAGAGCATGTCTATGCTGGACATAGAGCCACCCGGATGTCCGCTGCCGGACAGAGTAGTCATATGCAAAATTGCTTGCCGCGCTGTTAAGGCTTGGTATGTAATCTTGTCGATGAGTTCAATTCTACTCACTTTATTTACCTCATTTATTATTATTATCAGATTGATGTGCTAGTATTCCAAATACTAATGCCAGACTAAATATGCGCGTTTAAGGTCAAGGAAAAAATACGGGAATCAGACTTGTCACATTCTCGAGACTTCTATGAGTGACATAAACATCCCTCGATAGTGTGTTTGGCTAAATTCGACAAGCTATTTGGGAATTCTGGCGTTTGACAAGGGATAACAATGTAACACATTGGGACTAAAGATATTCAGCTCATCATTCTGCTCTCAACTTGTTATGAGCGGATCTTTCTGGAGAAATACCGATTAATCTTCCAAACCTGCCCTTTATAATAACTGCACTACATAATAAAAGTATCCAGTTAGCGTTTCAAATATTGCCGAAGATTGACAGATGCTCTGTTGAGAAAACGTCTGAGCAATATCCTTCTCTTTGTTATGAGCTTTTCTCTACTCCCGTAGTAATATAGTCAGTTGAAGAAAAGTGGCTACCGGTGCAAAAGATGTTGACATATATCGGCTCATTGTAAATAATGAAATTTGTAGTATGGCCTTGCATTTATTTTGAGTGACGAGTGTTATCAGCTACCTTCAGACAACCAGTGAAACAATGACCAGGAATCTACACCAGCATTAGGGACTTATATTACTGGTATCCACCTCTGCCGAAAGCAAGACCGAAGAAATTGCGCAGAACGAGATTCAAGTGAGAGAATTAGCATAGATAGCATAATGGCAAATCATGCCAAATATTAGCAAGGAGACAAGACATGAAAACAAAAGCATTGATCACGATCTTGCTGCTGCCATTCAAAGCGCTCAGTTTGTCGCAAAACTTCATGTTTACGTAATTGCTATTTGCTCTCAAAGACCTTCATAGAAAAGAAGTGTTCGTACAATTGGCTTTCAGCTTTTTGTGATGTTGGAATTTTCAGACTAAGGATTTAGGGATTAAAACAAAGTAGGCGGTTTGCCCTAAAATTGTCCAATGACATTTTTAACAAACCGCCTGAAACCTTGGTGGAGCATAGCGGGATCGAACCGCTGACCTCATGACTGCCAGTCATGCGCTCTCCCAGCTGAGCTAATGCCCCAAAACTGAGCGAATATGTTTGTACACACTTTCCGGACTCATATTTTTGTCAAGCATAAAATGGCGACCGTTCCCTCATGCTTGATCTATCCGGCTGTAATGCATCGTGTTAGGCCATTTCATGCATATCTTTATGATGCCAAACATCGGCTATTAGTAAAAAAATACTTGTGTAAAATGCCATAGCTAGAAAAGTGACTCTCTAAAGAATATTACGATCCATTGTGGAGGATATAATGCTCGAAGACTTGAGAAAGAAACAGAAAGTCATCATCTATTTTGTGGCCATCATCTTCATCTTGGGGATGGGAGCCGTTGGAGTTGTGGAGATTTTCACACCAAAGCCATATGTTGGCAAAGTTGCAGGCACGAAGATCAGTTTTGAGATGTATCAAAACAAAATTCAAGAGGTGTATGCCAGATATAGCGAAAGCAACCCCAATCAACCGATTGATGACGGCACCCGCCAAAACCTGGAAAACCAAGCCTGGCAGGAGCTGGTGGATGGAATCCTCTGGGACAAGCAAATCAAAAAGCACAAAATTAAGATCAAAGACGACGAGATCCTTACTGAAATGCAGAACAATCCGCCTGAGGATCTCATGCAAAATCCCGCATTACAAACAGAAGGAAGATTTGACCCCAGTAAGTATATAGCAGCACTAAAGAACGATCCCAATCTGTTTGTGATCCTGGAAGACTATTATAAAAGCTACCTGCCCCGCAAACGCCTTCAAGATAAGATTATGGCAGATGCCGGGATCACTATGGACAGCTTGAAAGCGGAATACATCAAAGAAAACGATATCGTACGCGGCAAAATGATCTTCTTCGATTACAATACTATCAAGGATGTAGAAGTAAGCGACGAGGACATCCAGAAGTATTATGACGATAATAAAGAAGAAGAGTACAAAAAGGGCCCCGCGTCCAGAATGCAATACCTCGTCTTTGAGGAGAAACCTTCAGACGAAGACCTCGCGGAAGCCAAAAAGAGTGCCGATCAACTGGCTGCCAGAGCCAAAGCCGGTGAAGATTTTGCCCAATTGGCAATGGATTACTCTGATGATCCCGGTTCCGGACAGAACGGCGGATCGCTGGGAGTATTTGGAAAAGGCCAGATGGTTCCGGAATTTGAAGCAGCTGCTTTCAACCTGAAAGAAGGCGATATATCGGATCCCGTCAAGAGTGATTTTGGTTGGCATATTATCCGCGTGGATCGCATTGTAAGCACAGATCCAGCCAACCCACAGGTAGAAGCCAGACACATATTGGTGAAGGTGGAAGCCAGCGAGACCACCAAGATCGAGATTGCCGAAAAGGCTCAGGAAGTCCGGGATATGCTGAAAAAGAAGAAGATGGACGATGTCGCCAAAGAACTGGAGATGGAGCCTCAAGACAGCGATTGGGTAGCTCATGATGCGCAATATATCGCCGGAATCGGTCAATTGCCCCAGATGATATCCTGGATGGCAGAAGCCAAGAAAGGCAAAGTGAGTGAAGTTATCAGAGATCAGCAAGGTCGCATGATCGTGGGAAAGATCACAGAAAACGTGAAAAGCTACTACGAAGATTTTGACAAAGTGCGTCCTCGCATACGCTATGAACTGGAAAAAGAGCAAAAAATAGCCAAAGCCAAAGTGAAAGCCGATGAATTTGCCGCCAAATACGATCCTTCCGAATACTTCGATAAAGCCGAGGCTGAAGGTTGGAAAGTATATGACGTAAACAACTTCAAACGTGGGAACAGCGCAGCCGGAATCGGCATCTCAGAGATGTTTGCTGATGCAGCCCTGAAGCTGAATGAAGGCGAGATCAGCCCCGTGGTACACGACCCCAAGGGAAGCTACGTCATCAAGGCCGAAAGCCGTACCAAACCGGACATAGCTGCTTTTGAAAAAGATACCGACAAGCAGAAAGAAATTCGCGAGAAAATGGAAAACCTGGCCTTCTCACGCTGGTATCAACAGATGCGGGAAGACGCCAAGATTGAAGACCGTCGAGCCGAATTTGGCTTGTAATATCTGAAACATCCGGCTGAATGCCGTTAGATAATGGATGCGGAAGCCCGGATGGTTTTCGCATCCTTTACTTTCATAAGGAGAATAGCATGAGCAAACTGATGACAAGCGTCAGCGGAGTACGGGGGATATTTGGCGATACCCTCACACCGCCTGTAGTGCAAAAATACGTGGCGAGCTTTGCCGCCATGCAGAAAAAAACTTTTGGCAAAGGCAGGATCATCATTGGCAGGGACAGCCGTACCACCGGTCTGGCGATGATGCACAACATCGCATCCACCATCATGAGTATCGGCCTGGACGTTACAGATCTGGGTGTCGTTTCCACTCCCACGGTGCTATTGGCAGTGGAGGAAAGCGATGCCATCGGCGGAATCGCGATCACTGCATCCCACAATCCCCCGCAGTGGAACGCGATGAAGTTTGTGGATCAAGATGGCATGTTCCTGGCCCCGGACAAAGCTGCCAGGTTTCTGCAAGATGTGGATCAACCGGTTACTTGGGCAGATTGGCAGTCCGTGGGCAGCATGAATACAGATTTTGATGCCATTCAAAGGCATATAGATAAAGTGCTGAACATTCCCTATCTGAATGTGGAAGCCATCCGAAAGCAACGGATAAAAGTGGTTCTAGATTCCGTGAATGGAGCTGGAGGCTTGATCTCACCGGTGTTGCTGAAAGCACTGGGTTGCACGGTAGTCGGGATTAATAGCGAGCCTACCGGAGTGTTTGCGCATCCGGCAGAACCGCTAAATCACAATCTTACACAGCTTGAGGATGCGGTAAAGGCTCATTCCGCTGACATCGGTTTTGCCACCGATCCGGATGTTGACAGACTCTCGATCGTGGATGAACATGGCAGATGCATCGGAGAAGAACTCAGTGTGGTTCTGGCGCAATGCTTTGTATTGCCAAAGAAACGCGGAGATATCGTGGTAAATCTTTCCACCTCAATGCTCAGCGAGGACATCGCTGCCAAATACGGTGTGAAAGTCCATCGTAGCAAGGTGGGGGAGATCAATGTGGGTAAAAAGATGCAGGAGATTTTGTCCCCGATCGGCGGTGAAGGCAATGGCGGCATCATCTGCCCGGAAGTACACTATACCCGCGACGCACCTGCCGGAATGGCTCTGATCCTAGGACTGCTGGCCGAAAGTGGCAAGACCGTATCGGAATTGGTACAAGAACTGCCAAAATACTATTTTGCCAAAGATAAACTGGAGCTTAATCCCTCAGATATGGATGGAGCCATGGCAAAAGTGCCTACCATTCTGCAAGGTTACCGGATCGATACCCAAGATGGCATCAAAGGCACGAAAGACAAACATTGGATTCACATCCGCAAATCCGGCACGGAGCCCATTATTCGAGTATATGTGGAGAGCGAAAGCCAGGCATACAGCGATCAACTCTGCCGGCAGACCATTGCCAAATTGAAACCTTAAGCCCTATATAGAGATAGCTGATAACACAGTATAGAGGTGCTGATGGCAAGGTTCAGAGATTCCATACTTCCTTGCATCCTGATTTTAAGGCGTTCATCTGCCATTGCCATCAGTGCCCTGTCCACTCCGTGAGCTTCACTGCCCAGGATAAATATCTCAGGACCTGCAGAGGGCAGATATTCCTCCAGCGCTGTGTCCGCGTTCATATCCAGCACCAATTTGCGCGCATTTATAGCGCAAAGAGCATCAATATCCAACACTTGCCAGGCTACGGCATAAACCGCGCCTAAAGACGCGCGCACAACCTTGGGATTGGCAAGCTCACAACTAGCGGGAGACAGAAAGATAGCATCCATCCCAAAAGCTGCGGCAGTGCGGAAGATCGTGCCCAGATTGCCGGGATCGGAAACCCTGTCCAGATATAAAGCCCGGTGAAAGCTTTCAACACCCGGGCGGGGCAAAGGATACAAACCGGCTATTCCGGATGGGTGCCCACTATCGCAGATGCGTTTGAGTTCATCTTCACTGCACAATGAAGTAGGAATATCATCAATTCTATCGAACATGGGATTTGTGGTATACAGCTCCACTGCGTTTATTCCGTATATGTGTAACTGATCTATCAGCCTTTGGCCTTCCACCACGAACATGCCAATATCTTTACGATACTTCTTCTGTTTCAGTTTTGCTATTTCAGAGATTCTGGCCTTGGATATTCGTTCAATTTGACGCACCGGATAGCTCCTTGTTTATCAGTTATCTACAGACTTATCCACAGTTAAAAGTGGATAAGTGAGAAACGCTAAATAGTTGTTATATATATACATGCATATATTCCATATATGGGCTGAAGTACTTATCCACATCTTATCCACATCGTTATAAGCGCCTGTCTTTTTACAAGATAGCAAGCTTGCTCCTGAGGCGCTTGCCTTTAGCTCTATACTCTATTATATACATTCCCCTTTTCAGAGAGCCAAAGCCGGGGATATCTTGCAGCATGATGCTCCCCACAGGATCCATCAGCGTGTCGGAGCTGAATGAAACCAGCTTTTGCCCTTTGATGTTATAAAGAGAAAGCTGTGCGCTATCTATATTGTCAGCTTCCAGATACCAATCCAAAAAAGCGGGGTAACCTGTTTTTACAGGATTTGGGCGGACTACCAGGCTTGCCACGGGCATTTCTCGCTCATAATCGATGCTAAGTGTCTGCGATGCATTGCCGGACTGATCAAGCGCGTATATCCGGCAATTCCCGGAGCTGTCGATAGGGAAGCTGACTTGGAAATCACCGGCGTACATCGGGGGGTAAAGCCAAATATCGGCATGATCACTCTGCACATGATAATACAAAGAATCCACATCTACCGGTGCTTCAAAATGTAGATGCAGACGGCCATGGTATTGATATTGACGCTTCAGTTTCGGCGCTGCGGGAGCGTACTGATCGTCTCCCAGAGCGGCATTCACTACACTTAACCATGAGCTTTGCGCAAAAGCAAGCTGCATGTATATTTCCCAAACTGTAGCAAAATTGTAACGGACATCGGGAAACCATATTGCGAGACTGCTCAAATCCGGCTGGTAGTAGGTGCTGGAATACGCGGATGCTATTATGAGCTGTTCCAAATGTTGCAAAGCCAAGGAGCTTTGTTGGGGCAGGATAGCGTATTCTATTATTCTCGTAAGCATCTGTTTCATATCCACATCCGCGTAAGCAGTATTCATATCGTAGAGATCTTCGCGTATCTTCATCAATTGAGTTGCGTAGAGCTTGAGCTTGCGAGAGTAACCGGCAAAGAAATCGTAGAAACTGTTTAGTTCCGAAGTATCTATGGCGGAGCAGCTTATGTTCAAAAAGTAGTTGGATGGATTATTCTGTGTTCCGGGTAGATAGTGTTCCAGATACAAATTTGGGATTTGAGAGGCCACTGAGTGGGGATCTTGGGAAAAGAGAGGGATCATCGTCTGATATGGAAAACCTTTCACAGGTACCAGATCCGCAGAACCTATGATGTAATCCGCAAAATGCCTCAATTCATATGCGATCTCTATGCTTTGCATACTACAGGCATCAAACAGCAAGATATCCAGTTTCGGTACACCGGAAAACGCTGCACTAAGCTCGCCATTGGCTACCCTTATCGCGTTTCCACTTTCTTCGTCTACAGAGATGTATTTATTTTGCTTGTACCAGCTATCGCCATGAGACCAAATGATCAGCATCTTTCGGGAAGCCGGGTAATTATCGAAACCCCATAACATGAATTCTTGCAAAGTATGGGGATCGCCGCTGTCAACCGTTCCTAAGCTTTGTAATATGCGGGAATTGAAACCGGCTTGTGGTTTATGTTCGATTTTGTAGCGCTTAGCTCCACTTTCGGGTAGATCCAACTGTACGATCAAGTTTAACCCGGCAGCTTGTTCTATTTGCTCCATATCTTGCAGATTTTCCAGCGCTTGAGCGGCGAGATCGTTGTCGGCTCCCATATAGATCAATACAGTCCAGTCTTCGGCAAAAAGAGCCGTGCAAAAAAAAATCAGACCCAAGAGCAAGTATTGTCGTTTCATGAGGATAAAGAGCGAAATAAAGCAGGAAATCCGGTATGGCGCACCGGATTCCCCAAGCATTTGTCGCAAGATTATTTATTAGTAAGTATAGTCCATGGCTTCTTCCTGGCCTTTCAGCACCCGGATACCGCCCTGACATAGCGCTTCCATCTCTTTTTCGCCGGGATACAGGTGAATATTGGCGATAAAGGAGCAGCGCGTTTGGATCTCGTTCACGATAAAATCGTTGTATACCAAACCTCCGGATAGGAAGATGGCGTCCACCTTTCCGGAAAGCACGGTAGCGCAAGCTCCAATTTCTTTGGATACTTGGTAACACATCGCCTGAAGGATCAGTTTTGCTTTTTCATCCCCTGCCTGGATGCGTTTATTTACTTCGATTCCGCTGTCTGTGCCCAGATATGCCATCAATCCGGCGGTCTTGGTAAGGTATGTTGTGAGCTCTTTTTTCGTGTATTTGCCGCTGTAAGCCAGGTCCAGCAAATCGCCAATGGGTAAAGCTCCGGCTCGCTGAGGGGAGAAGGGCCCCATCCCCAAAAGCGCGTTGTTCACATCTACCACTCTGCCACCTTTGATTGCCGCTATAGAGATGCCTCCGCCCATATGGACGCCGATGAGATTTACATTCGCAATATCTTTACCCAGTTCTTTGGCCATCAACCGCGCAATATAGCGGATATTGAGGGCGTGCAACAGGCTTTTGCGTTCTATCTCCGGAATGCCGGATATTCTGGCTATATCGTCAAATTCATCCACAACCACCGGATCCACGATGAAGCCGGGAATGCCAAGATCTTCGGAGACAGCATTGGCTATGAAGGCACCCAGGTTTGACGCATGAATGCGTCCCCATAGCGCAGGATCCTGCAGATCGCGCATCATGCTCTTGCCGATCTTCATGGTGCCACCGCTAACCGGCCGCACCAATCCGCCTCGACCTACAACGGCGTGCAGGCTTTTGGGATCAACGTTGTTTTCACGCATGGCTTCCATCACCAATCCCTTGCGGAAATCGTGTTGTTCGATGATTCCGCCAAATTTGTCCAATTCTGCCGGATCATGGCGCAGAGTCTTTTCAAACACAGGTTGATCATCGTCGTAAACCGCTATCTTGGTAGAAGTTGAGCCGGGATTAATCGCGAGAACGCGGTAGGTCATAATACCTCCAGAGAGTAATAAATATGTTTTTTACCAAATTCGCTATTTGCGGTATCTTGTCAACAGTTTTAGTCCAAAATACTATTCCGGCGGACTGATCCGGGAAAAATCCGAAAATTGCGACGTTATCACTCTCCATTATTACTGTGGATTGTGTCTCCTTGTGTCTGTCAAATGTGTCTGTCCATTGAGCTGTCCATTAGAAATAGTGTTTATCTCATATTTTCTCCCTCTATTGATGGCGTTCATCACTTCTTTATCAAGCCTTCATCAAGCGTTAATTATTAACGCTTGATTAACGCTTGATGAAGGCTTGGTTAAGGATACGCTCAGAGGGTGAAAAAGAGCTGATAAAGGTATAATACAGAGTCTCAAGTAATTTTGCAAATCGTATCACATTCGTTGCAAATCTGCTGAAAATGGGAGAGGGGAGTATCACGATTTTTGCAAATGAGTATCACGACTTCTACAAATGGGAGTATCAAGTAATTTTGCAAATGGTTTTCTGTATCTGGATACAGGCAAAGGCGTTAAGTGTTTGAGTGCTCCAATTCGATAAAATATGGGTGAGTATCACGATTTTTGCAAATTTCTGAGGGATGAGACGCGTGCCTCTGAATAAAAAATATCGTGGGGAGCACCGGGCGGTGTCCCCACGACTCGGAGGGCATTCTATGTAGGGTCTGTAGGCTGTATGCAATGTGAGATAAGGCTGCATTTCTGTCAATAAAGATTCTTGCACATCCTTTATCATATTGAGCGGAAAGGACTTGACCACGGTTGCGAGGGGTGTACAGTAGACCCATTAATTAACAGTCGGGTAACCGAGAAGGAGATCAAGATGACCAAGCAGAACAAGAATCGCAAGGAGCAGGCAACGCTGGAGCAGATGGCAGGATCAAGCAGCCAGATCGTAATAATGAGAGAGGATGGTTCGGAGCAGCCAATTGAAGAGATAATCGAATCCAAGACCGGATTATGCGATTATCCTTTTGATAAGGACTTTCACTACAAGAACTGGTGGAATCAATTCCGAGGCCCCTGGCTCAAGTCAGAGACCATGACCGATGAGCAGATCAGGATCAAAGCAGACGATGCCTGGGAATGCGGAGATTACAAAGAGATGATCAACTTGATGGCAGAGCTGATCTGCAGGCTTCAGCAGAAGTAAATCCCTATACCTTATATATAGAGCCCGGTTTTTTTATGCCGGGTTTCTCTTTCGGGTAGTCTATGGTGTGTCTTTGGCGATGGCAAGGATCTGGTACTTGGCTTCTTCTCCTTCAAATTGAGCTCCGATACCGATCGTGATGGTTACCTGTCCCTTATCGGTCTTGGCATTGTCGATGAAGAGATGTGCGTTGCACATATTGGTTAGGATGATGTGGGGCGGCTCTGCATATTCCTTATCGAGTGTGTGATTGATAAAACGGTCGTCTCTGAGCCTGGCAGGACTGCTTTGGGTAATGTCTCCCACTCCCCGGTACTCGTTCTGTATCTCGTGCTGAAGCTTGGTAAACGCCATAGACAAGCTTATGGGCATCATCAATACCCAGTTGGGAGATAGGTCGCAGCACTGGTCAATGAGCCCACCAAAGCGATAATAGACCGCTGTGTGCGGCTCGGGCTCAAGGATGTCCAAGTGCAAGCCCCAACCAAGACCAGTATCGGGCTCTGGGGTATCGAAGATCAGCACTTATCATCCACCATACAGAAGCAGCTTTGTTCTGGATTGGGAACCACTTTGAAGCCGATGTCAGGCAGAACTTCGCAGATGTGCTATCAACAGCCATTGAGCAGGGCTACACCAAAGAGATGCTTGCCGACACCCTCAAAGACCAGTTCAATGATCTCGCCAACCGATCATCCAACTACTGGCAGGGACTGGCAGAGCATACAGCACTGCGAATCAGGGAGTTCGGTAGGATGCAAGGCTACAAGAAAGCCAAAGCCAGATACTACATGCATATGGTGATCCTGGATGAATGCCCAGGGACATCTTCCGGGCTCTGGCTTCCAAGGATAATATCTATCCACTAAACGATGCCCTGGAGGTGACGGACAATCTAATGGCTCTAGACACCAAGTCCAATAGCCTCGATGATACCCGAGACTATATCAAAGCACTTGCACCATGGATCAAAGACGATCAAATCGAATACGATTCAGAGATGAACCCGGTAGGTGTCTCCGGAGCGCATACTCCGTTCCCGCCCTTTCATTGGAAGTGTAGGACTAGTACAACCATCGTATGATACTGTCAACGAGCATCAAATCAAGTGTTTAGTTCGTAGATCTAATAGACTCTATTTGATTATCGTTATCTTCGCCGTAGCTACCTTTCGGTCTGTAATCGCCTTCACTATGTATGTCCCTGACGCAAG
>Ga0265294_10000806_pt1 | contig 42615 bp, 40 predicted proteins | sample MunlanPumphouse3_FD_192504 | JGI IMG/M metagenome (GOLD analysis project Ga0265294, IMG submission 192504) | Groundwater microbial communities from a municipal landfill in Southern Ontario, Canada - Pumphouse #3 | ecosystem: Environmental > Aquatic > Deep subsurface > Groundwater | place... | reverse complement strand
AGGGGGTACCTGAGTAGTTACCAAAATTGACCACGCAAAATATCTACTATTTTATTATATTATAGACGATTGAATGCTTTTAAAAGGACGACTAAAATTCATACTTGAGCTTTGGGAGTGAATATTCCCTGAACGACACACACTATTGATCGGCGTGTACTAAATAGGTTGTTTCCCTTGCCTGCGTCATTGTAAAAAGAAAAAGTGCCATTGCCGTAACCTCACGTTAAGATTCACTAATAATTTCGGAATCACAACAAAACCCTATTCGAAAAAATAGGCTATCTTTTGAAAATAAAATATCTTTGCCTCCGTTTTACGTGTATAAAACTACGCTTTCGACAAAAACAATAAAAAAATGAATGTGAACCAATGCAACTACTCAAAGGGCCAACTCTCTGTGCTGGTCACCCTTCGGGTTTTGATCGGCTGGTATTTCCTGTACGAAGGGCTGGTCAAGCTGTTATCACCCAGATGGACAGCCTACGGCTACCTGATGGATTCAAAGGGAGTGTTTGCGCCCCTCTACAAAATGATCGCTGGCAATCCCGACCTGATGGCTGCCGCCGATTTCATCAACATGTGGGGACTCCTCCTGGTGGGGCTATTCCTTATCATGGGTCTATTTGAGAAAACCGGTTACATCGGGGCGATCCTCTTCCTGGTGCTCTACTACCTCTCTCACCCGCCATTGCTGCAGGCCACATACCTGCTGCCTACCGAGGGATCCTATCTCTGGGTGGACAAAAACCTGGTGATGCTGGGCGCCGTGGCTGTGCTCTTTTTCTTTCCCACGGCTAAAAAGATTGGAATGGACAGAATCATTTGTAAAAACAAATCGAAATGAACGAGAAAGATAGTAACCCGACCGAAAAGAAGGACAATCAAGAGAATGCAGACCAGAAACCGGTCTCTCACGGCAGAAGAGAAGCCATCAAGGCACTGGCCACAGTACCGGTGCTGGGAGCCATGGCTTACGGAGTCTACCGGAAGAGGAAACAGGAGATGCGCAACCTCACCTCCGCCGACATGTTCCATTTCAAATCAGAGGTTGCCCCCCTCTCTCCTCTCTCTGCCGACGGAAGAATCATCCGGCTGGGAATCATCGGATCAGGTATACGCGGCAAGCAGCTGATGATCGCACTCGGCTTCGGAACCCCCGAATATGTGGAAAGATTGATTCAGGGGCAAAAGCAGAACAGCTCTGATAATCGATTCAAGGATTTCAGGGAACAGGAGGATCTGAAGATTGTGATTACTGCGATCTGCGACATCTTCGATGTGCACGCGGAGGAGGCCATTTCTGCAGGAGCCAATATCCACCGTGAAGGGTTGAACGGGAAATATGGAACTGCACCCAGGAGATACCACCATTACCGCGAACTGCTGGCAGCGGAGGATGTGGACGCGGTGGTGATCGCCTCTCCTGACCATTGGCATGGACAAATGGCACTCGATGCCGCCCGCGCCGGCAAACACGTCTACCTCGAAAAGCCGATGACATGGACCGTTCCCGAGACATACGCACTGCGCAGTGCCGTGAAAGAGAGCGGGATCATCTTCCAGCTGGGACACCAGAACCGGCAAGTGGAAGCCTATGGCAGAGCCCGCGAGATCGTAGCAAAAGGATTGCTGGGACCGGTCTCCCTGATCGAGACAGGCACCAACCGTAACGACCCTAACGGGGCATGGGTTTACAAGATCCATCCCGACGCCAGCCCAGAAACCATCGACTGGCAGCAGTTTGAAGGCGATCCGGAACGGGTGAAGGAGTACATGGATTACATGACCTCTTCCGGACTCGCGAAATATGTGGGTCCCGAGCCACGTGACAAGTTCAGTCTGGAGCGCTTTTTCCGCTGGCGCTGCTGGTGGGATTACAGTACCGGGCTGAGTGGCGACCTGCTCACCCATGAATATGATGCCATGAACCAGATCATGCATCTGGGCATACCCTCTTCGGCAACCTCCTCGGGTGGCGTCTATTTCTTCCGCGACGGTCGTACGGTTCCTGATGTACTACAGACGGCGTTTGAGTATGCACACAAGGGGTTAACCATGCTCTATTCGGCTACCCTGGCCAGCCAGTTCAACAGGAGCCGCAAAATCATGGGGCATGATGCCACCATGGAGGTGGGCAACACCCTTACCGTTACCATCGATCCTCGTTCGGAACAGTACCGTGATAAAATCAACAACGGCACCATCAAACCGGGCCAGCCTTTTTATCACTATGTTCCCGGTAAAAGCATCGATGCGGTCACCTCTGCCACGGAGCTCTATTTCGCTGAACGGGGATTGCTTTACTCCTATGTGGACGGGAAACGGTACAACACCACCTACCTCCACCTCAGGGAGTGGCTGGAGTGTATCCGGAACGGCGAACAACCCTCCTGTGACATCGATCGAGGGTTCGAGGAGGCAATCACCGCCCATATGGGTACACGTGCCTACCTCGAAGGACGCACCATGTACTGGGATCCGGAAAAAGAGGAGATCACGAGAGGGTAGTTGATGAGCGGATGTGGTGATTCCAGGAATCAGCTGATTCTTCCCCAATCATACCGGTTACCGCTCAGGCGGCTTATCTGCTGCCTGAGCACCCTATGATGGGGTTGTGCCAGATGTGGATCCTCACCGATCAGTGCCTCGGCGATCTCGCGGGCCCGGTAGAGGATGGCGTTGTCGCGCACCAGATCGGCAATATGCAGGTTAAAGGGAACGCCACTCTGCTGGGTTCCCTCCAGGTCACCCGGCCCCCTCAGCTTCAGGTCCGCCTCGGCGATCACAAAACCATCATTGCTTTCGGTCATAATCTCCATCCGCTTGCGGGTGTCAGCCGATAGCTCATAAGGGGTAATCAGCACGCAGTAGGACTGATCCGCACCACGCCCTACCCTGCCCCTAAGCTGGTGCAGTTGAGAAAGGCCGAATCGCTGGGCGCTCTCAATGACCATCACGCTGGCGTTGGGCACGTTCACCCCCACCTCGATCACCGTGGTGGAGACCATGATTTGTGCCTCGTTGGCCACGAAGCGGCGCATCACCTCCTCCTTTTCCGCCGCCTTCATCCGGCCGTGCATCTTGCAGACACTGAATTCCGGAAATGTTTCCCGGATATGGAGATACCCCTCCTCCAGGTTCTTCAAGTCAAGCGTTTCGCTCTCCTCAATCAGGGGGTAGACAATGTAAACCTGCCGCCCCTGCCCGATCTGCTCCCGGATAAACTGATAGAGAGCCCCCCTCTTCCTGTCGTAGCGATGCAATGTCTCTACCGGCTTGCGGCCGGGCGGCAATTCATCAATGACCGAAACATCCAAGTCGCCGTATACCGTCATGGCCAACGTGCGCGGAATGGGGGTCGCGGTCATCACCAGGACGTGGGGAGGCTGTCGGTTCTTCCCCCACAGCCTGGCACGCTGAACCACCCCGAAGCGGTGTTGCTCATCGATCACCACAAAGCCCAGGTTTTGGAACCGCACCACATCCTCAATCAGGGCATGGGTGCCGATCAGGATATCAATCTCTCCCGCAAGGAGAGCGGCATGAAGCCTCTCCCTCTCCTTCTTCCGTGTAGAGCCGGTAAGCAGTTCCACCCGAACCGGCATCCCCTTCAGCATCCGGGAAAATGTTTCGCAGTGCTGCGAAGCCAGGATCTCGGTAGGAGCCATCAGTGCCGACTGGAAGCCGTTGTCACGGGCAATCAGCATGCACATCAGCGCCACCAGCGTCTTGCCGCTGCCCACATCACCCTGTAGCAGGCGGTTCATCTGCCTGCCGGTAGCAGTGTCGCGCCGGATCTCACGAATCACACGTTTCTGTGCATCGGTCAATTCAAAAGGGAGGTGCTCCCGGAAAAAGGAGTTTAGGGTTTCTCCCACCTTCCCGAAAATGAACCCTTCCAATTTCTCTTTGCGTTCGGCTGCATAGCGGACAATGTTGAGCTGGATATAGAAAAGCTCTTCGAACTTCAGGCGATACTCCGCATCACGCAACAGTTGAGGTGTTTTCGGAAAATGAATGTTCTCCAGCGCATCGTGGAACGGCATCAGCCCCGCCTCTTGTACCACATCGGGGGAGAGCGATTCGGGCAACCGTTCTTTGATGAGTGAAAAGGCGGAAGCGATGATCTTCTGCATGGCACGGGAGTTGAGAAAATGGTTCTTCATCTTCTCGGTGGTGATGTACATCGCCATCAGCCCTTCCGGGCGATCCGATTCATTCATAAAGGGATCGATATCGGGATGGGCGATGTTCCACTTCCCGTTAAATAGCGTGGGCTTTCCAAAGACGATATACTCCTGGTTCGTCTTGTACTTGCTCTCTACAAAGCGGATTCCCTGAAACCAGACCAGATCCACGAAGCCGGTCCCGTCGGTGAAGTGAGCCACCAGGCGACGCCTGCGACCCTCGCCGAAGGTTTCAAAGGCGGTGATCCTCCCTTTCAGCTGGATGTAAGCCTGTCCGCTGTCGATCTCATGCACGTAGTAGATCCTCGTACGATCGATGTAACGGTAGGGATACCAGCGCAGCAAATCACCCAGGGTAAACACATCGATCTCCTTGTTGAGGATCTCCGCCTTCCTGGGCCCCACGCCAGGGATAAATTGGATATCGGTCTGCAGGATATTCATCGGGATTAGCCGGCAAACTACCGGTCAGATGCAAAAATACAAAAAAAAGGGAACAGCTTAACCATTCCCCATCGATTCGAACGCACCGGGTTTCACACCCGGTAGTGTGAACTGACTGTCGTTGCGTTACCAGGCAAATAGCGGGTACTGCTTCATGGTGCGGTTCACCTGATCACGTACCACTCTGATTTTTGTTTCATCAGCAAGCACCCTGTCGATCATCTCCACGATCTCCTGCATCAACTTCTCCTTTCCGCCACGGGTAGTGATGGCAGGTGTCCCGAACCGCAGACCGGAGGTCTGGAAGGGTGAACGGCTGTCGAATGGAACCATGTTCTTGTTGGTGGTGATGTCCGCCTCCACCAGCATTTTCTCCGCCACCTTACCGGTCAGGTCGGGAAACTTGCTGCGCAGGTCTACCAGGATACAATGATTGTCGGTTCCCCCTGACACCACGTTGTAGCCCTTGTCGATGAACGCCTGTGCCATCACTGACGCATTCTTCTTCACCTGGGTCTGGTAGGATCTGTATTCCGGTTGCAATGCCTCGTGGAAGGAGACCGCCTTGGCGGCGATCACATGCTCCAGCGGCCCGCCCTGCATGCCGGGAAAAACGGCCGAGTCGAGCAGTGCCGACATCATCTTCACCTCTCCTTTCGGGGTGGTGATGCCCCAGGGATTCTCAAAATCTTTACCTATCAGGATCACACCTCCACGGGGTCCGCGCAGTGTCTTGTGGGTGGTGGAGGTGACAATATGGGCATGCTGAAGTGGATTTTCCAGCAGACCGGCTGCGATCAGTCCTGCCGGGTGTGCCATGTCGACCATAAAGATGGCTCCAATCTCATCAGCCACCTTCCGGATACGGGCATAGTCCCACTCGCGTGAATAGGCTGATGCTCCGGCAATAATCATCTTAGGTCGCTCGGTACGAGCCAGACTCTCCAGCTGATCATAATCGACCCGTTGATCCTCTTCGCGCACATTGTACGCTATGGGTCGGAACATCAGTCCGGAAAAATTGACGGGTGAGCCGTGAGAAAGATGCCCCCCGTGTGAGAGGTTAAGGCCGAGGAATGCATCGCCCGCCTTCATGCAGGCCAGAAACACCGCAGCGTTGGCCTGTGCCCCCGAGTGAGGCTGGACATTGGCCCATTCAGCGCCAAAAATATCTTTCAGCCGGTCGATGGCCAGTTGCTCGCTCAGATCCACCACCTCGCAGCCACCGTAATAGCGACGTCCGGGATAACCCTCCGCATATTTGTTGGTAAGTACCGACCCCATGGCCCGCATCACCTGTTCGCTCACAAAGTTCTCCGAAGCAATCAGCTCGATCCCTTTCAGTTGTCTCTCTTTTTCTTTCTCTATGATTCCGAAGAGTTGCCTGTCTTCCTGCATGTTGTTTTGAATTGTAAGTAAAAGATGCCGCAAAGGTAACGACTATTTTTGTTTGGTGAGGCAGAGATCACATTTTTTTATCATCCTCTTTTGATGCCAAAGAGTCCGCGCCGCTTTTTCGGTTCCGGCATGGCAGATGCACCCGCCATCATCTGCAGGGCATTACCACCGTTTGTGGTGGCATTCACCGCATTGTAGATCACACCCCAGTCGGGCAAGCCCCCCAGGTTACGATCATCAATGAAGAGATCAGCTCCCAACTTACGGGAGGCCTTTTCACGCTCCTCACCCCGATAGTTGGCATTCTCCGCATAAAAATAGAGTCCCCTTTCCGCACAATAATCGATGGCATCCTGCAACAGCTCTCCCTCCCTTACTGTCCAGAGGATCAGTTTGTGGTTGTCCTTCTGCAACTGCAAAAGGGTCTCAATGGCAAAGGGAATAGGTCTGCCAATCTCAGGATAGGCATGCTCCACGATGGTGCCGTCGAAATCAACTGCAATAACCATTGTCTGAATCTTTTCTTTTGTTTGTTTCTAACGGGGTACAAAGATAGTAAAAAAAGAGCAGTACCACCGTCAAACAGTGATGAGGTCCTACAGAAAAGAATGCTGTCTGGCCGCAATCTCATCGAGCCACTCCTGCTGGTCGAGGTACCAGCGTACCGTCTTCTCAATTCCCTCTTCAAACTGTAATGAGGGCTCCCATCCCAGTTCCCTTTTCAGCTTCGTGGCATCAATGGCGTAGCGCAGGTCATGCCCGGCACGATCGGTCACATAGGTGATGAGATGATCGGAAGCACCTGCCGGCCGTCCCAGCTGGCGATCGACAGTTTTGATCAGGAGCCGGATCAGATCAATGTTCCGCCACTCGTTCCACCCGCCAATGTTGTAGGTCTCTCCCACCCTTCCACGGTGAAAGATCAGGTCGATGCCACGGGCATGATCCTCCACGTAGAGCCAGTCGCGTACATTCTCACCCTTGCCGTAAACAGGCAGAGGCATGTTGTTGCGGATATTCTGAATGAAGAGCGGTATCAGCTTCTCGGGATACTGGTTGGGGCCATAGTTGTTGGAGCAGTTGGAGATCACTACCGGCAGCCCGTAGGTATCGTGGAAAGCCCGTACAAAATGGTCGGATGAAGCCTTTGAAGCAGAATAGGGGCTGTGTGGCTCATAACGGCTCTCCTCGGTGAAGAGGGGGCCTTCCAGCGGGAGCGCACCATACACCTCGTCGGTGGAGACATGGTAGAAGAGTCTTCCTTCCTTCCGGTCGCCCCATTGCTCCCGGGCTGCCTGCAAGAGGTTGAGCGTACCCATTACATTGGTACGGGCAAAAGAGAAGGGATCGGTGATGGATCGGTCCACATGGCTCTCCGCCGCCAGGTGTATTACCCCCTCAACGGCATATTGGGAAAAGATCTCCCTCATTCGTTCGAAGTCACAGATATCAGCCTGCAGGAAATGGTAGTTGGGCTTATCGGTCACATCCGACAGGTTGGAGAGGTTACCGGCATAGGTAAGCTTATCGAGGTTGAGAATCCGGTAGGCAGGATAATGGTTCAGGAAGTGGCGCACCAGATGTGAGCCGATAAAGCCGGCACCGCCGGTAATCAGGATACTCTTCATAACAATGGGCTGTTTTTGTCTTTCTCGGACAGGATGATATCTTTCAACGGGAGCATCCAGTCGATGGCCAGCTTCGGGTCATCCCAGCGGATGGCTGCCTCATAACCGGGTGCGTAGTAGTTGTCACACTTGTACTGGAACAACGCCACATCGCTCAGCACCGCGAAGCCATGGGCAAATCCCCGCGGGATAAAGAGCTGACGTTTGTTTTCATCTGACAGCACGGTGGCGACATGCTCTCCGTAGGTGGGTGAATCAGGTCTGATATCGACCGCCACATCCAGTACGCGGCCGGAAACCACCCGCACCAGCTTGGACTGCTCATAGGGTGCTCTCTGGTAATGCAACCCCCTCACCACTCCATACCTCGATTTGCTTTCATTGTCCTGAACGAAAAGGACTTTGCATACCTTTTTCTCGAACTCCCTCTGTGAGTAGGATTCAAAAAAGTAGCCCCTCTCGTCTACGAAGACCTTCGGCTCGATGAGCAACACACCGTCTATATTTGTTTTCAGAATATTCATTTTATAGCTGTCAGCTGTCAGCAATAAACCATCAGCTTTGTTACGTGAAACTGGATTTTCCTATCTATATGTCAGCATTTCGCCCATGAATTTGGCTCATTGATTGGACTCGATCAGTTGCAGCAGATACTGCCCGTACTGGTTCTTTTTCATGGGTTCAGCAATCCGCCTCAGATCATCGTCGCCGATCCAGCCGTTGCTCCAGGCAATCTCCTCCAGGCAGGCGATCTTCAGTCCCTGTCGTTTTTCCAGCACCTCGATAAAGGTTGATGCCTCCGCCAGCGAATCGTGCGTACCGGTATCGAGCCAGGCAAAGCCACGACCGAAGCGCTGCAGCAGCAGCTCTCCCTTCTCCAGGTAAGCCTGATTCACCGAGGTGATCTCCAGTTCACCCCGGGCGGAAGGCTTGATGGTTGCTGCAATTTGTACCACATCATTGGGATAAAAGTATAATCCGGTAACAGCCCAGTTCGATTTGGGTTCAGCCGGCTTCTCTTCGATACCCAACACCTCTCCCTGGTCGTTGAAGTGTGCCACGCCGTATCGTTCCGGTTGCTGCACATAATAACCGAAAACGGTTGCCCGCCCCTTCTCCTCAGCATCGCCCACCGCTCTGCGCAACATGGCAGGGAAGCCGTGACCATAAAAGATGTTGTCTCCCAGCACCAGACAGACAGCATCATCCCCGATAAAAGAACGGCCAATCAGAAATGCCTGGGCAAGACCATCGGGAGAGGGTTGTTCCGCATAGGAGAAGCGTACTCCGTAATCGCCGCCCTCCCCCAGCAACCGTCGGAATGCCGGCAGATCGGCCGGTGTGGAGATGAGCAGGATATCTCTGATGCCGGCCAGCATGAGGGCTGAGATGGGATAGTAAACCATCGGTTTGTCAAAGACCGGCAAAAGCTGTTTGGAAACACCCTTGGTGATGGGATAGAGACGCGTGCCGGAACCTCCGGCCAGTACGATGCCTTTCATCATTTTTCTCTTGTTATTATTCCATCGTGAAGATAATCAAAAAAAGAGCGGTCAACCCACTTACCTGTACCCCCGCAGATCGGGACGCAATCGGCGGGTACGCTCCAGCGACTGTTCATGGCGCCACTCTCCTATCTTCCGCTCATGCCCCGAGAGCAGCACATCGGGCACCCGCCACCCCTTGTACTCTGCGGGACGGGTATAAACAGGCGGTGCCAGCAGGCCATCCTGAAACGAATCGGAGAGTGCCGACTGCTCATCGCCGATCACACCGGGAATGAGACGTACCACCGCATCGGCAATCATGGCGGCAGCGAGTTCCCCACCGGTCAGCACAAAATCCCCGATCGATATCTCGCGGGTAACCAGGTGCTCCCTTACACGGTAATCAACACCTTTGTAGTGACCACAAAGAATGATGATGTTCCGCTTCAATGACAACTCGTTGGCCAGTGGCTGGGTGAACTGTTCCCCGTCGGGAGTGGTGAAGATCACCTCATCGTAGTCACGCTCTCCCCTCAGATGGGTGATAGCCCGGTCTATCGGTTCAATCTGAAGCACCATCCCCGCCTCACCCCCATAGGGATAATCATCCACCCTACGGTGCCTGTCAAGCGTGTAATCACGCAGGTTGTGCAGTCCGAACTCAGCCAGACCTTTCTCCTGGGCTCTCTTCAATATACTGGTGTGAAGAGCACCTTCAATCATCTCGGGTAAAACGGTGAGTATGTCAATTCTCATGCTTTCTGCTCTATAAGGAATCCACTCCCCTACAAATGAAGAGTAAGGAACTTCAAATATAGCATATTTATTTCAACAAATCATCACTGCCCGGAAACCGTACCGGTGCCACTCTGCGGGGTATTGCTCTCCCCCTCCATCAGGTCATCATTCACGATACCCCGTTTCACCCGTTTCATTGAGGACTTTAGTTCTCCGAATCGGTAAGTCAGACTGAGACGAAGGTTACGCATCGGATGATAGTTGATGCTCTCCTGGCGGAAGCCCGGCCCGGTGGTCGTGGCAGTCATGTTTCGTGATTTGGAAAACAGGTTCTGCACATTGAGCGAAAGATCCAGTTTCTTATCCAGGAAACTCTTCATCAGACTGAACGAATAAAAGTAAAAGGGTGACTGATCGGTCTGTAGCTGCACCTGGTTCAGGAAAAGCCCACCGTTCGCACCCAGTCGTAGTTCTTTGGGCAGTGTCCAGGTGAGTCCTCCGAAAGCCCGTCCGGAGATACCGCTGTTGCGCAGCTGCTCGTTCTCCGTGCTCTGGATATCGGTATAGCTGACACCTCCATTCAGGTAGGTGCGGAGCATCTCCGTGGGGGTCCAGCTCAGATAGAGGTTGGTGCCAACTGTATGGTTTCGACCGATGTTGTCATAGGTATTGTGTGTGACACCCTCGCGGATAAAGCTGTAACGTGTCACGGCGTTACGGGTGAAGGCATAGCTGACCGTTGCATTGAAATTCAATTTTTGCGAGAAAGTACCATAGTTGACATTGAAATTGTGCTGCTGTTCGCCATCCAGCTCCGGATTGCCATAGCTGATATTGCTGGGATCCACGTCGTTGACGTAGGGATTGAGGTACCATATCCCGGGACGTGAGATACGCATGTTGTAGCCTCCTCGCAGTGTCTGCGTCATCCCCAGCTGGTAAGAAAGGGTGAGTGAGGGTACCAGATCAAAGAAGGAGGATTGTACGATGGTGTCCAGCTCTCTATTCATGTAGTGGATCTCCTGGTTAGTATGCTCGCCGCGCAGTCCCACCTTCATTCCCATCTTTCCATTCTTGTAGGTATAACCTGCATATCCCGAGGCAATGCGTTGCAGGTGATCCAGATCGTTCAGTCTCTCTGTATCCGGCTGCCAATCTCCGGTACCCATCTCAAAAAAATGTTTCCCACGGCTGCTATTGTCACGAAAGATATACTTCAATCCCGCTTCGATGTTGTGTTTTCCATTCAACGGATTCACATAGTCCACCTGGCCGGTATGCTCACTGCCCCCCGCATCGTTGATGCTTTTCAGCTTGTAACCGTCGGTATAATAGAAATCACCCGTCACATCGTTGTATGCACTTTCATATTCGCTGTCGCTGGGGTTATGCTCAAGCCGGTAAGAGAGCGTCAGCATCTCTCCCTTTCTCCTGAAATTGCGCTGGTAATCGGCTGCAAGATTCATCCCCCCGAATTGGGAGATACTGTTACTCCTGGAATTGTAGCTGTAAGGACGATTCCCTTCCGAGAGAGCCTCCTGTCGTGAGAGTGAATGGAAGGTACCACCGAAACGGGAGAGTGACAGGTTGAACAGGTTCACCGTATCGGGTTCATAGCTAAATGATCCGTTAAGAAACAGGCCATCACCGGCACTCTCACTGCTTCCCTTCTGAATCAGGCTGTTCTGCGGCTCGAACTCCTCACGGGTAAAATTCGACTCGGATGTTGGTCTTGCATGATGAAAATAAGCTGCGTTACCGGTAAAACCAATCTTCCCATATTTGGTAGCCAGATAAGCATTGCCTCCATATCCTCCGAAGGTGTCGCCGTTGGCGCCCACAGAGCCTGAATAACCATCATCCACCCGTTTGTCAGTGATGATGTTGATGATACCTCCCACCCCTTCGGCATCATACTTCGCGCCCGGATCGGTGATCACCTCCACATCCTTGATGCTGCTTGCCGGCATACTCTTCAGCACCTGTGAAGGATTTGAGGAGATCATGTTAGAGGGTTTTCCATTGAGGTAGATCTTGAAATTGGAAGCCCCCTTCAATTGAATATTCTCCTCCCCGTCAATCGTAACCAAGGGCACCTTACGCAACAGATCCAGCACATTGGAGGTGGATGCTTCGGGGTCATCCTTGGCACTGTAGGTAAGTTTGTCAATCTCCACCCTTACCAGCGGAGCCTGGGCGGTAACACTCACCTCATCAAGCAATTTGCTGTCTTCTCTCATGGTGATGATACCCATGTCAATCTGCTTATCTGACACAGCGATGGAAACCTTCCTGGTGGTTTCAGCCATCCCCACAAAATGGAAGGTGAAGAGATAGCTCCCGGGGAGCAGTGTGGTGGTGAAGGTGCCCGACTCATCGGTGGCCAATTTTCGAATCACCGTGGCAGTTGCATCTTCACGGGCAACAGAAATGGTAGCATAAGGAAGCACGTCGTGATCAGACTCTGCCACCAGCTTTCCCGTAACAGCAACGGGGTTTGCCATGGTGAAGGAAACGATGAACTGAAGCAGGATAAATGTGACTGTGTGTCTCATTGAATAGCGGATTGATTTTTGCTCTATTGAAAAGTTAAAAATACATCATAAATCCTGAATTGTAATGGGAAGAGCAAGTGTGTTACAAATAATTAGGAAAGGTCTCCTCATTTTCACTATTTTTGCACAAAAAATCATGAAACAATGACCCTTCTACCTGTCCTCCTCTCTATTGTGGGGGGTGTTGCCTCAGGCTATCTGCTGCGCAAAAAAAGTGTGGTACGATATACCAGCCGGTTATTGAATGGGGTGATCATGCTCCTGCTTTTCTTTCTCGGCATATCTGTAGGGAGCAACCAACAGCTGGTAACGCGGTTTGCAGCGATTGGAATGGATGCCCTGCTGCTGACCCTTGGCGGCACACTGGGCAGTCTGTTCTGCGCAAGATGGGTATACAAACAGCTGTTCCAGCGAAACAACAACCACACCCCCACGGGGAAAGGGGATAAACAGGAAAAGCCATGAAGCAGTCAATGCTTTACCTGCTGTTCTTTGCCGTTGGCATTCTGCTGACTGTAACGGGGCTATTACCGGAAGTACTGAAGGATGAACGCATTTCAAAAGGAATCCTCTACCTGTTACTCTTCCTGGTAGGTCTACAGATCGGCTCCGGAAAAAATATCCTCCGGGTTTTGGGACGGTATGGCGCAAAGATCATGTTGCTGCCACTTGCCACTACCCTGGGAACATTTGCCGGCGTATCACTGATCAGCCTCCTGCTGCCCGACCGCAGCCTCACCGATTGTCTGAGCGTGGGTGCCGGATTTGCCTACTACTCCCTCTCGAGCATCCTGATCACCAGCTTCAGAGGTGCCGAGTTGGGTACGGTAGCATTGCTGGCGAACATTTTGCGTGAATTCACTGTTCTTCTCCTGGCACCCTGGATGGTCAGGTATTTTGGCCCATTGGCGCCCATATCGGCGGGAGGCGCCACCACGATGGATACCACACTACCTTTCATCAGCCGTTACTCAGGAGAGGAGTATGTGGTAATTGCCCTTTTCCACGGGATGGTGATCGATTTCACGGTACCTCTTTGGGTCTCTTTCTTTCTGAGTTTATAACAAGACAGTTCGAACAAATCATGCGTGCTCTGATCAATGCCTTCATCATGCACCTCACCCTCAATCTGCTGGTGTTCCTCAAAGGATGGCATGCCTTTGACGGGAAGAGAACAGCACGTCTGTTCCTGGTGGTCATTTTTGCCACAGAGCTGCTGCTCTATGCTACCGGATTCTTCCTTTATCGCCATCTTCCGGAACCATTGGTGCAACAGATCCGGGTAATGGGTACCAGCTGGATGCTTTTTCTGCTCTACAGCGGAGGCCTCTGGCTGATCACCGACCTGATAACGCTTGCAGTACTGCGGCAACTGCGTCGTCCTCTCTACTCCCTGCGTTGCTGGCCCCGCAAACGGAAAATGCTCCTCTTTATCCTGCCAATGATGCTGGTGACAGGAATCATGACACATGGGCGCTACCGTTTTATGCACCCGGTAGTGGAGCAGCTACCGGTCACTGTCGGGAAGTCTGCCGGCAGTCACGATTCATTGCGCATTGCCGTGATCGGGGATCTGCATCTGGGTTGGATGATCGATCGCAGTCATGCCCGTCGTTTTGTGGATCTGATCCTGGCACAACAGGCTGACATGATACTTTTCGTAGGGGATATCTTCGATTCACAACTTGAGCCGGTATTGCAACAGGAAATGGATCAGGAGCTGCGACGACTCTCAGCCCCGCTGGGGGTATTCACCTGCACCGGTAACCATGAATACCGGTACGACAGCGAAGAGAAGATCGCGCTGTTGCAGGAGGCAGGCATCACCGTGCTGCGTGACAGTGCAGTGCTGATCGACAGTGCTTTCTATGTGGTGGGACGGGAGGACAGGGTGATCACCGATCGGAAATCGACCGAAGAGATACTGCGTGACTCACGGGTGAATCGCTCCATGCCGCTGATCCTGCTCAACCATACGCCCGACAACCTGGCAGAGGAGGCCGAAGCAGGCATCGATATTGCGCTCTATGGGCATACCCATCATGGACAGGCCTTTCCGGGCAACCTGATAACCGAATGGCTCTTCGAAGTGGCACATGGCTACAAGAAAAAGGGTGAGACACATATCTATGTCACCTCGGGTATCGGGTTGGTGGGACCACAGTACCGGATCGGCACCCAGTCGGAGATTGCCCTGATAACCGTACGTTTCCAGTAAACCCTTACAGGTAATCGATCGTTTTCTCCAGGTGTACGGAATGTGATCCTTTCAGCAGGATATAGTGATCGCTTACCGGCTCCTTCCGCAACAGATCGGTCAGCCTATCCACATCACTGAAAAAATGAAACCCGTCGGCACTGCTCAGCCAGGGATGAAAAGCTTCCCCTACAAGGAATACCCGGTCGAAGGAGAGCTCTCTCAGATATGCAACCAGCTTCCCATGTTCCTCCTGGCTCACCTCACCCAACTCCTTCATTTCACCCAGAATCACCATCCGGGGCAGCTGTGTGGGTATAGAGGCAAAAAAGCCCACCGATGCCTTCATGCTGGTGGGATTGGCGTTGTAGGTATCGATGATCAGGTCGTTGCGTTCGGTACGCCTGAATTGTGAGCGGTGGTTACTGGGTTCGTAGGCTTCGAGGGCACTGCTGATGTTCCCGGCGTCGATGCCGAAAAACTTGCAGACAGCGACGGCAGCAATGGCATTGTCAAAATTATACTCTCCTACCAAATGGGTGCGCACACGGTAGGAACGGTCGAAAAAGCGCCAGTCAAACTCCATGAAGGGGGTGGCATCGGTCAAGGTACCGGATGCGAACAGGGAGGAATCATCTCTGCCATACAGGATGCGATCCATTCCTTCCGAGAGCTCATAAAGAATCGCACTCTCGCGATTCACAAACACTTTCCCCTCGTGCGCACGGATGAAATCATAGAGCTCACCCTTGGTCCGCACCAGTATCTCAAAGGATCCAAACCCCTCCAGATGAGCTTTTCCCACATTGGTAATCAGTCCGTAGTCGGGTTCGGCTATCCTGCACAGCTCCGCAATGTCTCCCGGATGATTGGCACCCATCTCCACCACTGCCACCTCATGCGTCCTGTTCATGGAGAGCAATGTGAGCGGTACACCGATATGGTTGTTGAGGTTACCCTGGGTATAGGCTACCTTGTACTTACGGGACAGCCCCACGGCTATCAACTCCTTGGTGGTAGTTTTGCCGTTGGTCCCGGTAATGCCGATTACCGGGATCCTTAGTTGTCGCCGGTGATGGGTTGCCAGGAGCTGGAGCGACTGGAGCACATCCTCCACCAGGATTATCCGCTCATCTGCGACTACCCCCCCAGTCCACTCATCCACCACCGCATAGGCACAGCCTGCCTCGAGTGCTTTCTCAGCAAACAGATTGCCGTTGAATCGTTCCCCTTTGAGGGCAAAAAAGATGGAGTCCTTCTCACACATCCGAGAGTCGGTGGTGATGGATGGATGCCGGAGAAAAATGGAATAGAGCTCGGCTGTCTGCATCTGTTCAGAGGCTGTTCAGGTTTGATTCAGAGGTTCAGTTTCCTGGCTATGGACTCGGGAATAGCCTCCCGGTGCAACACAATGCTCAGGGTCTTGTAGCTGACAAAAGGAAAAGAGGCATACCAGTGCCCCTTGTAGGAGCCTGTTTCTCCCCATGAATTTTTCACCATGAAGTAGCTGTTTCCCCTCTGGTCTTTGGCAATCCCATAGATCTGCATACCATGGTCATCGGTTGTGGCATAGTTGTCGAATGATTTCTGCCGCATCTCCTGGGTGATCTCTTTCTCTGCCAGCAGTTCTCTCCCGATACGGGATCTGATAGCTGCATCCCGTTCGCGGTTGCTGAGTCCGAGCCAGCGAGACTGATCACTGCCGGCATTATCGGGAGACTCCTCATCCGGCACAATAGCGATTCCTTCACGCGAAAAGCCCGCTTCACTGACATCTGATGCCCAGGCTATCGTGTAACCATTCATCACCGCATGCTCCATCACCTCCATCAGTTCATCCAAAGGCAGGTTGTAGGAAAGTGCCCAGCGCCAGTTGTCAGGCACCTCGATCGCAAAAGACTGGTAGAAAGGATGATGGGTAAAAGAGGTAAGAGAGAGATAATTCTCCTGCTTTAACCCCAATTCATCGACAAACGTGTGTGGGGTATATTCCTTCCCTTTGTAAACAAATGTTTCGGGCATCTCACCCAGATAGCTGTCCAAGATCCCCGAGATACCCGCGAACCAGACCGGCGAGAGCGTTTTGGCACCGATGATCCCGTCCATGTAACTTTTCAGTATCTTGTCCAGTTCTCCATGGTTGTGGATCTCTGATCCATAATGCAGGCCAGGGTACACCTCATCGGGCACCACACCATAGGCATCGAGGGTTTCGATCACGTCGGCAAAGGATCCACCGGGAGCAAAATTAAGGTGCCCATGTAGACGGGCATGTTTCAATGCTTTGTCCTCATAGTTTCTTCGCACAATGTACATCTCCGAAAGATCAAACTCCCCCTTTCCCATGCGAAGCAACTCCGATTCAAGAAAACTGACACCGGAAAAGCTCCAGCAGGTACCGGTACTGGACTGGTTCTTCACAGCAGTGATCCGGTTCTCTTTGATCACCTGAAACTGATACGCACCCTGCGCCATGAGCCCTCCAGTGCTCAGGAGCAGGAGAAGGAAAAAAAACATTTTTTTCATGAAAACTGTTTTGATGATTACGCTGTTCAATCGTTGCCGGGTGCAGGCGGACCGCACCCTATCACAAAGTTAAGGCAAAAAAGGGAAAAATCATCCATTTTCAAACGATACTTCATCCTATCGGTTGAAAAAAGATGTACCTTTACCCTTCATTTAATCATTGTATATGGATGACTTGACTCCAAAGAAAAAGAAGAGCCGCAAGGGATGCACCCTCCTGATCGGTGTCGTGATCCTTGCCCTTGGCATATTCGTATATGTCCGTTATTACTACGTTTTTGGTACTGGCGTAAAATCAGGCGAGTTAAACTACCTGGTTTACAAGGGTGTGGTTTTTAAAACCTATGAAGGGAAATTGATCCAATCGGGATTTCGTGCCGATATGCCAGGCGGGCTGCAGTCCAACCAGTTTGAGTTTTCGGTAGAAGACAAAGAGATAGCCCAGCGGTTGATGGTTGCCAGCGGCAAGATGGTACAACTACATTACCGTGAATATTTCGCCCCGGTACCTTGGCGTGGCTACACCAAGTTCATTGTCGACAGCATTGTAGCAATCGAAGAAAAACCTCTCACTCCATTGACGGAAGAGGAACTGACTCCTTATATCCTTGAGTCAATGTGACAGTGTGATCCATGGCAGTGAAGAAATATTACGTGGTGTGGAGGGGGGTCAAACCGGGTCTATATGATTCGTGGGAAGAGTGCAAGGCACAGGTGACCGGATTTGATCATGCCCTCTACAAATCCTTCTCCACACGCAGTGAGGCTGAACACGCCTTCACTGACAATCCGTGGAAACACCTTGCCCCAAAGAAAAATGAGCTCCGGGAAGCATCCCAATCTGACAACTCCATCATCCGGCAGAGCCTTGCTGTAGATGCAGCCTGCAGTGGCAACCCGGGACGAATGGAATATCGTGGCGTATGGGTAGAGGATGGCAGGGAGCTATTCCACGTGGGACCCATAGAAGAGGGTACCAACAACATTGGAGAATTCCTGGCCATAGTACATGCACTGGCACTGTTGCAGAAGAGCGGGAAAAGGACACCGGTATACACCGACAGTGTGAATGCCCTGAAATGGGTGGTCAACAAAAAATGCAACACGAAACTGAGGCAGACCGATCACAACAAAATGCTATTTGAATGGATTACACGGGCAGAGAAATGGTTGCAACAGAACAACTACGACAATCCTCTCCTGAAATGGAATACCAAAAAGTGGGGAGAAATACCGGCAGATTTCGGCCGTAAATAAGCCAACAGACAACACTCCATCCCACCCAATATTTTTTGTCTGGCTTATTTCCGATTACAAGCAAAAAAAAGTTATCTTTGCCCTGTAATTGCTTTCGGCGGAATGCTATTATCTATGAACGAAGGAGAGCGGTTCAGACTTACACAACAGGAGCGGATCAGGGGTGAGAAACGGATTGAAACCCTTTTTACCCACGGCAGCTCCTTTATGGCTTACCCCTTCAGGGTGGTATGGCTGAAAGGAGAAACAAGGGCAACCACATCGGTTTCGCTGCTGGTCAGCATTCCCAAGAAGAGACTGAAACGCGCTGTAGACCGCAACCGGATGAAAAGACTGACAAGAGAGGCTTACCGCCTGCACAAACAATCGCTCACCGGAGTGATGGCTGCTTGCAAAGGTAGGCTTGATGTAGCGTTGGTCTATGTGAAGGATGAGCCAGGTGACTTTGTGACAGTTGAGAAGGGTGTTGTGAGAGCGATCAGGGAACTGGGCAGAACCATTCAAAAAACCGATGAGTAAACAATGAAAGCTCTCCTGACATGGATACTCCTACTGCCTGTCTATTTCTACCGGGCCGTCATCTCACCACTCACACCGCCCAGCTGTCGCTACACGCCTACCTGTTCACAGTATACGATAGAAGCATTGAAGAAACACGGCCCAATCAGAGGGTTCTACTTGTCAACAAAGCGCATATTAAGTTGCAATCCCTGGGGAGGATCGGGTTACGACCCCGTACCGGAACCCCGCCGCAGAAAAGAGAAGTCGAAAGCAGAGGAACACTAACGTATGGAATTTTACGACGTACACACCCATCAGATTTTTCTCGAAGAGAACGATGACCCCTATCACTCGTGCATCTTCGATGTATACCCCCTTGAGTTTGAAGTAGCCAAAGAATCCTATAACCGTCACGCCTTTTCCTGCGGCATCCATCCCTGGTACTCGGAGGATAGTGACACACAAATGGCCTATCTGAATGAAATTGCTCCCAACACCCGTATCATCGCCATCGGCGAGACCGGTCTGGATCGTTTGAAAGGACCTTCCTTCGAGATACAGATACCGGTCTTCAAGAAACACATCGAGTTGTCGGAGAGACTGGGCAAACCGGTGATCATCCACTGTGTGAAAGCGTGGGAAGAGCTGATCAGGGTGAGACGCGAGACAAGGCCCACGCAGCCCTGGATCATCCATGGCTACCGTGGCAAACCGGAACTCACCCGACAGCTGATCAGGGAAGGCTTCCTCTTCTCGGTGGGGGACCAGATCAATGTCGACTCCATGCAACTGATTCCTCCCGATTCGCTCTTCTGCGAAACCGACGAGGACGACATGTCGATACGTGAAGTCTACTACCAGACAGCGCGCGCGCTCAACATGGACAAAGAACTGTTCGCATCCCGTATCGCGGAGAATGTCAGGAGAATATTCCCGGCACTGGAGCCACCCCGACCCTTTTTTCCCGACCAGGAAGAGGAATCAGACCAAAGAATGCTCCCATTTTCCAGCAAGTAAGCCGGTGAATGCCTTATGCATTCACCGGCTTGCTGTTCCTGTAAGCACCCTCCAAGAAGTCGGGATATTCAGCTGTGGTGCTTGTGGTTTTCTTTGACAAATGCCTCCAGCGCGGCTGCCATGGATGGAAAATCGGGCTGGGGTGCAAGACAATCGAGTCGCAGACCCGCATCTTCAACCGCTTTAGCCGTAGTATTCCCGAAACAACCGATGGCCATGCTCCCCTGTTCGAAGTTGGGAAAATTGGAGAGGAGCGATTGGATTCCCAACGGACTGAAGAAAACAATCATGTCATAGTCGAGCTTCTCCCCCTCTTCAAAGGTGTTGCTTACCGTTCTGTACATCACACTTTTGGTGAAACTGATCTTTTTCTCGTTCAGGAAATTGCAGATCTCATCATTGTGTTCCTCCGGAACGGGCAAGAGAAACTTCTCCTTGGCATGTTTGGTGAATGCGCTGTTGAGTCCATCAATCTTTCCGGTCTGGCTGAAAAAGATCTTCCTCTTCCGGTAAACAATATATTTTTGCAGATAAAGAGCCACAGTTTCCGAAACGCAGAAATATTTCATCGTTTCGGGGATGGTGATTTTCATCTCTTCACAGATCGAAAAGAACTTGTCCACAGCAGTGCGGGCAGTAAAGATCACGGCAGTGAAATCCAGCATGTTGATTCGTTGTTGACGAAACTCTTTCAATGAGAGACGTTCTACCTTGATGAAAGGGTAGAAGTGAACCTCCAGATGATGCTTCTCCGCAAGATCGTAATAGGGTGACTTCTCGCTGTTGGGCTTGGGTTGTGAAATCAGTATTTTCTTTACTTTACGGGCGTTCATATTCAATTCATTCCAGCAATTTCAGATATTGAAAGCAAACCTTTGTACAATAGCAACCAAGGTGCAATTTCAGTGCCGCAAAGATACACAAAAAAATAGAACCAGCCGATTTTATTTTTAACAAAAATATGTAACAACTTGATGATAATGACCAGCCGGCTGAATAGAAAGAGGAGGGCGAAGAGCATCAGGAGTCCCTCTTTCCATTCCGGGAGGAAAAGAAAACAGAGAGCCGGCAGGAAGAGGATAAGCCCAATCAGCTCGATCATACGGGCATATTGCGTGACCCAAATTCTCATATCCTCCCGAAGGAAAAAAAGAGCAATAGCCCTATAGGAAAGAATCTTCATTCCTGTGAGTAGTGAGATCACCGCCGTGATCAAACCAAAAGCCATCAGCTGTTCAGAAGTGGTAAAGGCATAGATCCCCTTCTCCCACAAAAGATGAAAAATGAGCATCCCGGCAACCAACATCGTCTGAACGACCAAAAACAATTCACCCCACGCTTCCGTACTGGTTACCTGTTCCTTGCGCATCAGAAGGGCGGGCTTTCCCATGCTGAAAATATTCCTGAAGTTTCCTGCAAAGGATGCTCCCTCCTTGCGGAATAAAACGGCGAACAACAACAAAAAGAAGAGGAAGAGCAAAAAGAAGAGACTTTGCAACGATGAGGAGAAAGGCATGGGATCACCGGGATACAACCTGCTGATCACCTGAAACGATGTGTCCATCCTGTGATCGGCTGCAAAAAACAACCTGCTGCTGTCGGTAGGAAGATATTCAAACTGACCAAAGTGGGGCTGCAAGGGGTGGGGCAACAGAGAATCCTCTTCCGCTCTCAGGAGATGAGAGGGAAGATGTCGAACGGTATCGGGGATAATGGTCAGTTGTCTCATTGAAAAAACAGCTGCCAAAGAAACAGCTCTCTCCGCGCAAATTTACAACTCTTTCCCGGTATATTTGCCAAAAGAGGGATCCCATTCGGGAAAATCCTGCAGCATGAATATCACCTCCTCGGGTGTGGCAGCCACTTGCCACATCTCACGGTAATCGTCCCGCATAAACCGTTCTGCCATCATCTGTTCAAAAAATGAGAGCAGCGGATCGAAATAGTGATCGGTATTGAGCAGAATGATCGGATGGCGGGTGAGACCCAGCTGCTTCCAGGTGATAATCTCCGCCAGCTCTTCCAGGGTCCCCATGCCGCCAGGCAGGGCTACTACCGCATCTGAGCTTCTCGCCATCAGGGCTTTCCGCTCATGGATGGTTTCGGTGACGATGACCTCGCTGAGCTGGTCATGCCCCCATCCTGCCTCGACCATAAAACGGGGAATGATTCCCTTCACTTTTCCGCCATGGCGGAGCACGGCATCATTCAGCGCACCCATCAGTCCCTGCTTGCCGGCACCGTTGACACAGGTGATGCCGTTTCGCGCAAACAGCTCTCCCAGACGGACAGCAGCCAGGCTGTAGGCCGGCCGTATCAGGTCACTGGAAGCACAGTAGACGACAACGCTATAACCCGAGTTCACGTCTGATCTTCTCCACATAATCCAATTTCTCCCAGGTAAACAACTCCACCTCAAGAACCACAGGATCAGACATATATCGGGATCGGAATAGTTTCTTCACCTTCTGGGGTGTACGCCCCATATGCCCATAGGATGCCGTCTCGAAGTAGATGGGATTGCGTAGTTTTAGTCGCTGCTCAATGGCGCGGGGACGCAGATCAAACATGGTACGGATCTTCATGGCGATCTCCCCGTCGGAAAGAGAGAGATGACTCTTTCCAAAGGTATCCACAAACAGACTGATCGGCTCATCTACTCCGATGGCGTAGGAGAGCTGGATCAGCATTTCATCTGCAACACCTGCCGCCACCATGTTCTTGGCGATATGACGGGCAGCATAGGCTGCTGAACGATCCACCTTCGAAGGATCCTTGCCCGAAAAGGCGCCACCACCATGGGGCGCTTTTCCTCCGTAGGTGTCGACAATAATTTTTCTCCCTGTGAGACCGGTATCACCGTGAGGGCCGCCTATCACAAACTTTCCGGTAGGGTTGACATGGTAGGTGATATCACCCTCGAACAGCTTGTGGATATCCTTTCTGCCCCTGTACTGTGCTTTCACACGGGGGATGAGGATCGTCTTAATATCCGACCGGATACGCGACTGCATTGCCCTGTCGGCCTCCAGCTTTGCCTCATCGCTGTCGTTACGTGGCATCTCAAACTCATCATGCTGCGTGGAGATGACGATCGTATCGATACGTTGCGGTATTCCCTCTGCACTATACTCAACGGTCACCTGCGATTTGGCGTCAGGACGCAGATAGGGCATCAGCTCCGGCTCGTTTTTGCGGAGATTGGCCAGTTCCAGCACCAGGGCATGACTCAGGTCAATGGGAAGAGGCATATAGCTCTCTGTTTCATTTGTGGCATAGCCAAACATCATTCCCTGATCACCGGCACCCTGCACCTCCGCATCCACACCACGGTTGATATCATCAGATTGCTCGTGGATGCTGGAAAAGACGCCGCAGGAGAGGGCTTCAAACCGATACTCACTCCTGGTGTATCCAATTTTCGCAATCACCTGGCGTGCCACCTCTGCCACATCGACATAGGTCTGTGACTTCACTTCACCAGCCAACACCACCTGACCGGTGGTCACCAGTGTCTCACATGCAACCTTTGACTGAGGGTCATATGCCAGAAACTCATCCAGCAGAGCATCTGAGATCTGGTCTGCTACTTTGTCGGGATGGCCTTCCGACACCGATTCGGAAGTAAAAAGATATTTCATATCGCTCTGATTTTTTTTGGGGGTGGGGCTATCTGTTCCGAAAACATTACCATGCAACCGCACAATAATGGGCAGACACTCACCCGCTAATGATTAAAAATGCCAAAAAATCGAGAAAGACAGCCGAACCGGAGCAAGGAATAGAAAGAGAAATGCACTATTCGTTTTAGCATTTTTTTCTGTGGTTGCAAGCAGTACAAATCTGTCCACATCAAATTATCGGCTACAAAGGTATGAAAATATTGAATAGGAGTCGTGCAAAATTGGTTAAATATTCGTCAGACGTTATCTCTTTCAGACTATCCTATTGGGGTACAAAAAGATGCGGAAGGTGAAACAAAAACAACGACCGACACGTTATAAAAGAGATGCATCAAACATATCTCCCAACTCTATGGAACTGCGCTCACCCGAAGCATTCTGGCTACTGAAAAACGGAATCCCTTACAACTATCCCTCACTGCGGGAAAACATTGCATGCGACATTGCCGTCGTCGGTAGCGGTATCACCGGCGCTCTGATCAGTCACACCCTCCATCGGGCAGGATACAAGACCGTTGTGATAGACAAACGGGATGTGGCCAACGGCAGCACAGCCGCTACCACATCGATGCTGCAGTACGAGATTGATGTGCCGATGCAGAGGCTTGCCGGGATGATTGGCGAGAAGGGAGCGTTAACCTGTTACCGAGAAGGAATCGCCTCTATCGAAATTCTGGAGGAATTGCTTATAAGAGAAGGAATTGAAGCCGGATTTGAACGAAAAAAGTCACTACAGGTAGCCCATTCTGAAAAAGGGGTGGCTGACCTGGAAAAAGAATACCGAACCAGGAAAGAGCATGGCTTCAGGGTTGAATGGCTATCCCCGAAAGAGATCAGGGAGAGATACTGTATGGATTCTCATCCCGGCATTCTCTCCGACGAAGGCGCATCGATTGATGCGTTTCGTGCCGCTCATGAACTGATCAGCCGCAATCACGCCAGGGGGATGCAGGTGTATGACCATACGCCGGTGAGGGAGGTTCAGCATGAGACTGATCATGTGAAAATTATTGCCGAAAGTGGTTTTCACATTTGCAGCAAACGGGTGGTCTACTGTACCGGTTTTGAGACACTAAGGATGTTCCGCAGAAAGTACGCCGACGTGATCAGCACCTTCGCCTGCGTCAGTGAGCAGTCGTTTGGTCTTTATCCGCAACTGAAAGATCTCCTTATCTGGGATACTGCGAACCCCTACATCTATATGCGAACCACTGACGACGGACGCTTGTTGGTGGGAGGGGAGGATATACCCTATACGTACAACCCTGTTGGGGAGAAGATCAAAAACAGAAAAACAGGAAAACTGGTCAAAAAGGTGGAGAAGCTCTTCCCTGGTCTCACCTTCCTGGAGGATTACACCTGGGCAGGTGCTTTCGGGGTGACGAAGGATGGATTGCCCTTCATCGGGGAACATCCGGATTTTCCGAATGCCATCTTTGTATTGGGACTGGGAGGCAATGGCATCACCTTCTCCGTTCAGGGGATGGAGCTTGTCCTCAAAATCCTTGCCGGTGAGGATCACCCACTACTACATTATTATCGTTTCGACCGGTGAGCAAGCTCTACTAAAGGATTTTCTGATTTTTGAGATAGGCTTCCAGGTCCAGATCGGGTGTGAAATGAACCGCCTGAAACCCCAACTGAAGTGCCGTTTCAATATTGGCAGCATTGTCGTCGATAAACAAAGACTCTTCCGCTTTGAGATCATAGCGTTCCAGCAGTATCCGATACAATGCAGGATCGGGTTTGACTATTTTCTCAATCCCTGAAACCACTATCCCGTCGAGCATGGTAAAGAAGTGGTATCGTTGCATCGCCAGAGGCAGTGTCTCTGCCGACCAGTTTGTGAGGCCATACAGTTTGTACTTCGCTTTAAGCGGTTCCACATGCCGCACATTTTCTTCAATGGTGCCACCCAACATCTCCTCCCAGCGGCCGTAATAGTAGCCGATTTCTTCCGCATATTCGGGGTGTTGCTCCTGCAATTCCCGTGTAGCCACTGCGATGGATCGTCCGGCATCCTGTTTCAAGTTCCAGTCGTAACGGCAGATATGCGAGAGGAAGTAGTGCATCTCCTCTTCTGTATCAAACACCCCACGATACAGATAAACCGGATTCCAGTCGATCAGTACTCCTCCGAAATCGAATACAATATTTTTGACTCGTCTCATCCTTTTTTCTGATTGTCTTTTTCGGGCTGCAAGATAGGGATATTTTGCGATAGAAGCAATCAGCGGCATACCATTCACTCGATTTTCAACAAGGATTGCAACTCTGTAACAGATCCGGTCATTTCTAAAAAAAAGATAAATCAGCCACTATCAGCCGTAAATTGTCTATTTTTGTGTTTCTCTTAAACAAGCGGCATCTCTTTGAAAGCATACATAAAACGCATTTGTTTACATGGAACCATGTTCCTCCTGCTGGCCGCCATCGTTGCTTCTTGCGGCACCAGTCGCCGATGGGCAGCCATCAGCAAGAGCAGCTCCTCATCCGGCCTGCAGGATGAACTGATTGGCTACAGCAAAAAGTACCTTGGGAAACCCTACCGCTATGCGGGCAGAGGGCCCTATGCTTTCGATTGCTCCGGCTTCACCTCTTTTGTTTTCAGGGAATTCGGGCATAACCTGGGAGCCAGCTCCACCGAACAGGAGCAGCAATTTCCCTCGATAGAAGAGAGAAAGGAACTCAGAAAAGGAGACCTGGTATTCTTCGAGGGAAGAGTCCGGAACGGGATTGTGGGTCATGTGGGCATTGTCACTGAGGTAAGTTCCGGTGGCAGGTTTCGCTTCATTCACGCTTCCACAAGCTATGGCGTCATTATCTCCTCTTCTTCTGAACCCTATTATGCCGCACGTTACCTGCGGGGAGGCAGGGTCCTGAAGGAGAACTCTCCCCTGATTGCACAAGGGCATAGCAAAGCTGCATCAGAGGAGCAAATGAAACAACCGACACTGCTTACAGCAAGTCACGCTATTCCCGCGGGCAGCAAAGGGAGTCCTTTCCGGGTCAGCGGAGACAATGGAAAAACGGTGGGCCTGGCACAGCATGACCCGTTCAAAAGCCCTCCATTGAAGCAACATCCTTCTAAAGCCCCGGATAAGGACGCTTCACCTGAAACCATCATACAAGCTACGCTGCGGGAAGAAAACAGAATCTTACCGGAGCCTTTCGTTTCGGATATGGAGGAAGGGGATGCGGCACGACACACTGTCAGACCCGGAGAAACGCTCTATTCCATTGCCCGGTACTACAACTGCACAACCGGACAGCTTCGGGAATCGAATCCTCACCTGGGCAAAGTGTTGAAAGCGGGGGAGACACTGATCATACCGGCAAGAAGGGATAACCCATAAAGAAGATGTACGACTTACACATCTTTTGTGTACTTTTGCATCTCAAACAGATAAAACAAGAACAACTATGATAACGGCAGACCAACTAAAAGATGTGTTGGAGCGCGAGCATGCGCTGAGGGGGTATCTTTGACGTCGATGCAAAGAGCATTCAGCTAGAAGAGGAAGAGCTGCGTACCCAGTCACCCGATTTCTGGAACGATGCACAAGCAGCGGAAAAACAGATGAAGGTGGTACGGGAACTGAAATTCTGGATCAATGCCTACCTGGAAGTGAAGGCTGCTTCCGATGAGCTGCAGCTCGCCTTCGACTTCGTGAAGGAGGGCATCGTCACGGAAGAGGAGGTTGATCTGCAATATCGCGAGGCAATCCGCCTGGTCGAAGAGCTGGAGCTAAAGAACATGCTTCGCCGCGAAGAGGACAAGCTGGGAGCGGTACTCAAGATCAATGCCGGTGCCGGTGGCACCGAGAGCCAGGACTGGGCTTCGATGCTCTTCCGCATGTACCAGCGCTGGTGTGAAAGCAAGAATTACAAGACCACCGTCACCAACTGGCAGGATGGTGACGATGCCGGCATCAAAACCGCTACCCTCCAGGTGGAAGGAGAACTCGCCTATGGCTTTCTGAAAAGCGAGAACGGTGTGCACCGCCTGGTGCGCGTGTCGCCCTACAACGCACAGGGAAAACGGATGACCTCTTTCGCATCGGTTTTCGTGGTACCCTTGGTGGATGATACCATCGAGATAGAGGTGAACCCGGCGAACCTGAGCTGGGATACCTTCCGTTCTTCCGGTGCAGGTGGCCAAAACGTGAACAAGGTGGAGACCGGTGTACGTCTCCACTACTTCTACAAGGATCCTGACACGGGTGAAGAGCAGGAGATCGTGATCGAGAACACCGAGAGCCGCTCCCAAATGGGCAACCGCGAGAATGCCATGCGCCTGCTCAAGTCACAGCTCTATGAGATGGAGCTGGAGAAACGGCGTGCAGCGCAAGCTGCCATTGAGGCAGGGAAGAAGAAGATCGAATGGGGTTCACAGATCCGCAGTTATGTCTTCGACGACCGCCGTGTAAAGGATCATCGCACCAACTATCAGACATCAGATGTGAACGGGGTGATGGATGGTGACCTGGATGACTTCATCAAGGCCTACCTGATGGAATATGGCGGGGAGTAAGCTGTCATTTCGCAACAGATAGACCTCAATTTCTTAAAAAACCCTATATTTGTGCTGCTGTTTTGGATCTCCGTCAGGATGACAGGCTGGGATCAGTCCAGATCTGACTGACAGGAGGCGACAGACAGTTTTCATATGGTCAAATTTTGAAACCGAGGCAACGCATGAATCATCCTTCCTCCCTACCCTCCCTATTCCTAAAAAGCACGCTTCTCCTCGCAGCCTGTATCCTGGCATTTGCTGCACCCGGGCAAATCAGCCACGGGGGGAAGCCACTGCCCCTCGATATCATGTCAGGGATGCGCGCGCTATCCACTACCAACGAGCTGTTTGTGGAGATGCCTCCCATCAGCAATGAGGCAGAATTGTGGCGGTCAGCACAGGAGGAGTCAGGATTTAAGAGTCTCCATTTTGCCCACAAGTTTCACCGTTTTCTTCGTCCCGGCAATGCGGGCATCACCTTCCAGTGGGACAACATGAAGGTATGGCGGATTGGCATTCGCTCCAGGGGAGCCCATTCCCTCAACATCCTCTTCTCAAAGTTCAGACTGCCGCCCGGAGCACGGGTTTATCTCTACAACGGTAACCAGACCGAGATTCTGGGTTCCTACACCGAAGAGAACAACAACAGCCGGAATATTCTTCCGGTACAGCCTGTTGGGGGTGATGAGGTGATCGTGGAATACCAGGAGCCGCTGGATGCACTCTTTCCTGGTGAGATCGAGATCGGTGAGGTGAACCATGATTTCAGGGGCATCTTCCGTGCCACAGAACCACGCGATCCTCAACAGGATTGCCATCCCAACATCGTCTGCTACCCGGAAGATATTCTCCCGGGTAGCGGTGTAGTGGGACTGATCATCAATGGGACCACCTATTGCACCGGATCACTGATAAACAACACCTCGGAAGACGGAACGCCTTACCTGTTGACCGCTACCCACTGCCTGAACAATGATTATGATTTCAACAATGGCAGCAATTCCCTACAATGGCAAAAATATGGACACCGCGACAACTGGAAATATGACGAAGTCTCAGGATCAATCGTCGCATTCTTTCATTACCAGTCACCCCTTTGCCCTGCAGATATCAGGGGACCCCTGCAGATGACGATGACGGGTGACACGTCCCTGGTGATCAGCGAACAGCACGACATTTCCCTGCTGCGTCTCAGGAATATCCCGCCCGCATCGTACCAGCCCTTTTACCTGGGATGGGATGCAACCAGCGCTCCAAGAGGGCCATTTCACGGTATCCATCACCCAAACGGGGGAATCAAGAAAGTGGCAATAGAGGAGGGAACAGTAACCCTTACCTCATTCCCTGGTTCCAAATACAACATGAAACCCAATGTTCACTGGGCGGTAAGCGCCTGGGATACGGGAGCCACCGAGGGTGGTTCTTCGGGATCTCCTCTCCTGGACCGGGAGAAGCGAATCATCGGCACATTGACAGGTGGATCTTCCTTTTGCACATCACCGCGCGGACCGGATCAGTATGCCTCGCTCAGCAAATTTTGGCATCTGTCCGACTCTCTTGACAATGCCCTCCCCATCAACCACTACCTCGACCCCGCCGGTACCCAGGCTACCCGGCTGGCAGGCTTTCAGCCACAAGCCGACAATCCCTACACCAGAAGCATGAACTTCGGTGTGGATGAAAAGCCGGTCAAAACAACACATCAATCGGTACCGATGTTTGCCACCAACAATGCTTATGGCTACAGTGAGTTCGCAGAGGAGTACCATTCGAAGGAAACGATTACCCTGGAAGGGGTGTTTATCTCGTCTCCCGCGACCAGCAACATGCAAAACAATGATATCAGAATCAGGGTTTACACAGGTGAGGAGAAGCCGGAACTGCTGCAATATGAACAACCCTACAGTTACAGCTACCAGTACTACGGAAACAATGATTTCCTCACCGGAAGACGTGATATGAACCACAGTGTGGAAAACTATGTCTCATTCAATAGACCGGTATCACTCAAGGGTACCTTTTTCATCTCCTACTCCGATGCGAACGGTACTCCCGGCGGGTTTACCGTCTACAATGCGGAACCACGCAAGATCGGATCGGGAAAGGCTTCCACAGCATGGATGAAGAACAATTACGGATGGGAGCGTTCGTCGGAGAACATCGAGAATCCGGTAAACAGCTCTCTGCTGATCGCACCCTATGTGCTTGGAGAGACAAATGTATCGGTACACCCGGAGAGGGAAAAACCGGAGATAACAACCTACTATGCAGGTGAAGCAGGACGCATCTTCATTGAATCAAACCATGAATTGCTGGAGTGGGAGCTCTTCTATGTATCCGGACAGAAAATCCTCGGGGAAAGGACAGACAAAAGTATCAACAGAACCTCGTTCCCGGCGGCACATCTCCCGAAAGGAGTCTATATTGTGCGGGTAAAGACAGCCGATCACACACGCATTGCAAAGAAGGTACTGGTATTGTAGGGTATTTACACTACTCCTACTTTCCTTCCGGGAGCTCCTCCTCTGCGAAGGCCTCCGCCTCACTGGAAATGTTGCCAGGATCAATGGATGATTCCTGATCCATGACAGCTTCGGATTCAGCACCTTTCTGCTGTTGTTCAGCACGTTCCATCTGCTCCTTCAGGTAGGTGGAGATGATATTGCTGCCCGATGGCGCACTTTCTGTCCTTTTGTATTCATTTGGGGAAGATTCCTTTTCCGCAGGCACGGGGGGTGTCACCACCTTTTTTCCTACCACCAATAATTTGCCGATTCCAATCCTGCTTGACTTCAATCCGTTCCACGATTTCAGTTGTGTCAAGCTGATCCCATTTCTGCGCGCGATGACAGAGAGGTTATCACCTTTCTTCACCCTGTAGTAGACATTTTCTCCCCCCTCATTTGTGGAGTGATTCTCCCCTGTCAGATATGCATCTGTGTTGGAACGGTGCGGGTGGTAAGTACTCCTGTTGTAGGCCAGGATCTCACCCTGTCTGTCGACAAAGGCATACATCTTCTCAGAAGGTAGGACCAACGCATAAGGTTTGAAGTTCCCGGGAATAATATCTTTTCTGAATTGCGGATTGAGTCGCCTCAGCTCTTCAACCGGGATCTCCAGAACGGATGCGATCTGATCAAGATGAACTCTTTCACTTACCTGAACAGTGTCGATAGCTGTTACCGGCCCCGAAGTATGTGCCGGGCAGATATTGTGCTCCGCATAATGATGCATGATATAGTTTGCCGCTATGAATGCCGGTACATAACCTCTTGTCTCCCGCGGCAGACGATGATAGATCTCCCAATAGTCGCGTTTCCCTCCGCTGCGGGCTATGGCTTTGTTCACATTCCCCGGGCCACAATTATAAGCGGCAATCACCAGGTTCCAGTCCTGGTATATCGCAAAGAGATCTTTCAGATACCGTACAGCCGCCTCGGTTGCCTTATAAGGATCTCTTCGCTCATCCACAAGGCTGTTCACCTCAAGCCCGTATCCCTTTCCAGTGCGCAGCATAAACTGCCAGAGGCCGGTGGCTCCCGCACGCGAGACAGCAATTGGATTGAGCGCTGATTCAATCACCGGCAGGTATTTCAGTTCCAGGGGCAGTCCCTCCCTGTCGAGTGCCTGCTCAAAGAGCGGGAAATAATAATCGCCCAGGGCAAGCATATAGCCAACCTGTTCCCTTCGGCGAACGGCATACATCTCGATGTAACGCTTCACCACACTGTTGAAGGAGAGCTCCATCACTGTCGGCATATTATGGAGCCTGCCGAGGTATACGGAGTCTGGGAAGAGCACGTTAGATCCTCTCCGGCACTCCTCATCGCTTTGGGCCAGTTCTATCTGCCAGGAACGCAGCAAATCGCTCAACTGGGCGGTCATGCTTTCCGGATAGATGATGGCATTATCGGTAAGGGTGTCACTATCTACGGGTGTCGTTTGCTGTGATTTCACAACGGCACTCATCCACAGGCTACAGATCGCTAACAGGATCGTTTTTTTCATACCGGATATCTTTTTTCGTCTAATCACCCCGGCAATCCAGTCAGGCTGGGTTGCCCTGCTTCTGCATAATTCCGGGATGGTTAAAAAGTAAAACAGAGCTGTAACCCATATGAGGAGACAGCCGCCAAACCAGTCTGCTGCTCTCTGACGACAGCAGGCTGCACCCGCATGGAAAGATCGGGGCTCATATCAAAATCAAACAGCTGGGCATCCACATAGGCATCCACCATAGCCAGCATATAGAGAGCCACGGTACCGATGATACTCAGGTCTCGGTAGTAGCGGTAATAATCTTTTCGTTTCTGCAACACATCTGTGAACCATTTCTCATCAACTGAGCCCGGATCTCTGCCGTAAGGTAGCAGGTCGTGCCACCGGTTGGTCTCAGGGTTGCTGTCCATGATATCCTGATACCCACCCAGGTAATCACGGTAGAGCCCGTTGTTCCAGGTGATGGCATAGGTAAACCCGACAAAGCCTCCGTAGAGAATCGGCAGCTTCCAGTATTTCCGGTTGTAGACCTGTCCCATACCGGGGAAGAGTGCCGAGTAGATCACGGCCTTCCGTGGCGTGGGTTTAAAAAGAGGGGCAGGAGCAAAAAAGGAATCAGAAAACCGGTCGATGAATAGAGTATCCCCTTCCATTACGGGTCGACTGCCTACAATTGTTTCCAGGCTGTCACGCTCTTGTGTGACGGAATAAGAAGCATCCTCCCGTAACAGGAGCGTATCGTTCGAAAAGGATTGACTTCTGATCTGCTGCGCCAGCGGCGGGAGATCCTGTGCCGTAAGTGCGGCAACGCCAAAGGAGAACAACAGAGCAATGAGAAATCCTGCACCCTTCATGCTGTGCTTACTTTTTCATGTTGTCGAACATCACAATCAGTCGTTCGAGCTCTTCAGGAGAATGAAACGGAATGGTGATTCGTCCCTTGCCTTTCTTGTTACAGGTAAACTGCACATCGGTCCGGAAATAGGCGGATAGATGCTGCGCAAGAGAATCAAAATCAACAGACTGAGAATGCGAAGAGAAAGAGCGACCGCTATTTTTCTTTTTGGCTACAGCCGGTTGAGCAGACACGCCATTGTCATTCTGCTCCCGCACCAACATCTCTACCTTCCGCACCGAAAGATCCTCTTCGAGGATTTTGTTGTACAGGATCAGCTGCGCCACCGGATCATCGATGGTGACCAGCGCACGGGCATGACCCATATCAATCTTCTTGTCCTTCACTCCCATCTGCACCTCGGCAGGCAGCTTCAACAGACGCAAGTAGTTGGTGACCGTAGCTCTTTTCTTGCCTACTCTCTCACTTAGCTGCTCCTGGGTAAGGGAAAGGGCCTCAATAAGGGTCTGATAAGCCAGGGCTATCTCAATTGAGTTAAGATCTTCCCGCTGGATGTTCTCAATAAGAGCCATCTCCATGGTCTCGTCGTCATCTGCAGTCTTGATATAGGCGGGGATGGAGAGCAGTCCGGCCATCTGTGATGCCCGATAGCGCCGTTCACCGGCAATGATCTGATAACGATCCTCATCCAGCTTGCGCAGGGTGACAGGCTGAATCACACCGATCGTGCGGATAGAGGCAGCCAGCTCCTGTAATCCCTCCTCGCTGAAAGCCCTGCGCGGCTGATCAGGATTGGGTATAATCTTGTCCAGATCCACTTCACTGATAGAGGAAGAGCCCTGGGTCTCACTCTCATTGAAGGTGATCAACGCATCCAAACCTCTTCCTAATGCATTCTTTTTCGCCATAGTTCATCGGGTAATGGGTGGCAAAGTTAGGAATTTTTCTCGATTAGCTCCTGTGCCAGCTGCATGTGATTGAGTGCCCCCCGTGAACCGGCATCGTACATCAACGCCGGCTTGGCATGGCTTTGCGACTCACTGAGGGTGATGTTACGCTGAATGACCGTGGTAAAGACCAGCTCCTTGAAATGATGCTTTACCTCTTCATAGATCTGATTGTGGAGACGCAAACGGGAGTCATACATGGTGAGTACAAACCCTTCAATCTCCAGTCTCCTGTTCAGCTTTGACTTGATGATCTTGATGGTATTGAGCAGCTTACTCAATCCCTCAAGGGCGAAATATTCACACTGCACAGGAATCATCACCGCATCAGCGGCAGTAAGCGCGTTAACCGTGATGATTCCCAATGATGGGGAACAGTCGATCAGGATATAATCGTAGGAATTGCCGAGGGGCATCAGCAGATCACGCAATCGTCGTTCCCTGTTCTCCATCTGCACCATCTCCAGCTCGGCACCCACCAGATTGATATGAGAGGAGATGATGTCGATATGCTCAAACGGGGTGTGAAGAACGGATTCCTGCGGGGTGCATTTGCCGATCAGCCCTTCATAGATCGTATTGGTGATTTTCTTGATGTCGATACCCAGTCCAGAAGAGGCATTTGCCTGCGGATCGGCATCCACAACAAGAACTTTTTTCTCCATTGCGGCAAGGGATGCCGCAAGGTTGATTGTGGTGGTGGTTTTCCCCACACCACCTTTTTGATTTGCCAGTGCTATGATCCTACCCATATATCTTCATTTACAATCGCTCTCATTGTCACAAAATGAAATCCCGAAGAGGAAGCGGAAAAAAATGAAACCCGGAGTCTCTCAACGGGTTGCTTTGGAGGGCAAAATAAGTAATAAATCAGATAATTCTGTGTTAATTAATGAAAAGGTTCACTTTTTTGTTGATAAATCAAGGGCCGGAGAGGCTTTTTCCTCTCATTCCCAGATGAAATCGGCATCCTTCCCGTGACGACCCAGCAGATTGTCCTTTTCAAAGAAGAACTCCTGCTCACCAAACGCTGGCACCAACTCATCGAACCAGGTGGCCTTCCTGTCAAACTTCGCAAAGAAAGGAATATCCACCAGATTGGGATTACGGCATTGCAGAAAACGCAACACGAACACTTTCTCCCCCTGGAGCTCTGCCACACCCAGAATTTGCACCTTCCCCGGACTGGCACTCATGCTCGGACCGCGAACGGTTCGACAGACACCGCTCACGTTGCGATATGCCTTACGAAAGATATTCCAGGCTCTCTCCAACGGCACATCGAAGAACGCCTTCGATCCGGTATCACGCGCCACGAACATGTAATAGGGAATCAATCCCTGGTTGACCTGCTCTTTCCACATTGCAGCCCACACCTGTGGATCATCGTTGATGTGTCGCAGCAGGGGTGACTGCGTCCGGATCTGTGCACCGGTATTGCGAATTCGTTCAATAGCCCTCTTCACGGCATCGGTTGAGAGCTCTACGGGGTGATTGAAATGGGCCTGAAAGGCCAGATGCTTACCTGCTTTTGTTACCTTCTCAAACAGCCGGAGCATGTCGTCGGCATCCTTGTCGGTAAGAAACCGATAGGGCCAATAGCCCAATGTCTTGGATCCGATACGGATGGTGTGGATATGGTTATACTCCTTTGTTAACAGCGGTTCAATGTAGGCAGACATGATGTTTGTCTTGGCAGTAAGGGGATCGCCCCCGGTAAAGAGCACATCGGTCACTTTGGTATGCCTCTTCAGATAACGGTGGAGCAGATCAGCCTCTTTCATGGCAAATTTCAGCTCATTCATTCCGGAAAACTGAGGCCAGCGGAAACAAAAGGTACAATAGGCATGACAGGTCTGTCCCTGGCTGGGAAAGAAAAGCACCGTCTCGCGGTACTTATGCTGCATACCATGCAGCTTGAGGCCATCGATGACCGGAACATTGTGCTGCTGTCCCGCGGGATTGGGATTCAGCTTGAGGCGAATCTCATGTACCTTCTCCTTCAATCCGGCTTCATCCTTCTTGTCGAGCAGGTACTTCACCGCAGCATAGTGCTTTTTTGACAACATCTCCCTGCGGGGGAATGTAAGTGTGAAGATGGGATCGTTGGGTACATTGTTCCAGTCAATCAGTTCTTCAACGACATAATTGTTTGACTTAAAAGGCAGCACATGCCCCACTACATTAATCGCTTCTCGTTCCTCATCAGTAAGCACCTTCAATTGATCCAGGTCATTGTAATTGCGAAGAATGTAATTTCTGTATTTCTTATGTTCCATTTTGAATCGATTTACATGTTGAAAACTGCTGACCGTGAAAAAAATCCCGTAAGGGTGAGACAAGAGAGAAAAGAATGCAGTTCGGAAAAGACAAAAATAATAAAAGCGTATCAAAAAGACAAAAATATTTTTACAAATTTGCCTTAAAAGTTCAAAAAGAAAGCATATTGCTTTATTTCCCCTGAACGAAAAAGATTTTTTTTATTTGTGACCCCTATTTACAAATATAATGATTACTTTTGCAGCACAATGGGAATAACATATTCACATAGCTACCTCCGCAAAGCGACAGACCTGGTCCGACGATGCTTTTAACAAATGCAGGCAATTCTCTGCCTGTGCTTTCCCTGCTTTATGCGTCGGCCTGTCGGCGTCAATCAACAACCAATTAATTTTTTTATGTTTTAGGATGAATGTAGAAATTCATATAGCCAATAGCAGCTACATAGGGTACGCGCAGGAGATCTGCGACCTGATTTATGAATCGGCACAGGCACGCGGTACCGGCATTGCCCGACGCAGTGCCGAATATGTAGCGGAAAAAATTGATGCCGGCAAGGCGGTAATTGCCCTCGACGGAGAACGGCTCGTAGGGTTTGCCTATATAGAAACCTTCAGCCACCAGCGTTTTGTGGCCAATTCAGGCCTGGTAGTCCACCCCGACTACCGCAACCAGGGACTGGCAAAGAAGATCAAACGGAAGATCTTCGATCTTTCACGCAAGCTCTATCCCAATGCCAAGATCTTCAGCATCACCACCGGGCTGGCAGTGATGAAAATGAACACCGAGCTGGGATTCAAGCCGGTTACCTTTTCCGAGTTGACCGACGATGCGGAGTTTTGGAAGGGTTGCCAGGGGTGTCGCAACTATGACATCCTGCAGCGCAACAACTACAAGATGTGTCTGTGCACGGGACTGCTCTATGATCCCAAGGTGAAACCGGTACAGGAAGCAAGTCCCTTTGCCAAAAAAGTGGTCAAACCGGTCATCAAGAGAAGAAAAACAAATAAAATGTTTAAGAAATGAAGGAAAAAGTAGTACTGGCATTCAGCGGTGGTCTCGATACGTCGTTTTGTGTACCCTGGCTGATGCACGAGAAGGGACTGGAGGTACACACGGTGATTGTGAACACCGGAGGATTCTCTGCCGATGAGTCCAGACAGATCGAAGAGCGTGCCCTGAAGCTGGGTGCAGCCACACACACCTGTATTGACGCGGTGGCGGATTACTATGCCCGCGGCATCAAATACCTGATCTTCGGGAATGTGTTAAAAAACAACACCTACCCCCTCTCGGTAAGCTCGGAGCGCTTCTTCCAGGCGATGGCAGTGCTTGATCACGTGCAGAAAGTGGGAGCACAATATGTGGCCCACGGCAGTACCGGCGCCGGCAACGATCAGGTACGATTCGACCTGGTATTTGAAGTACTGGCACCGGAGGTGAAAATTCTGGCACCAATTCGCCAGCTCGCACTCTCACGGCAACAGGAGATTGACTATTTGAAAAAGATGGGATTTGATTTCTCCTGGGAGAAGTCGAAATACTCCATCAACCAAGGCATCTGGGGTACCAGCGTGGGCGGCGTGGAGACACTGAAATCCTCCGGTGTACTCCCCGAAGAAGCTTATCCCTCGCAAGTGACAGCAAGTGGTGTTGAGCACATCACCATTGGTTTTGAGAAAGGAGAACCCACCTCATTCAATGGCAGAAAGATGGACCCGGTAGCACTGATCCACCTGCTCCACAAAACCGCCTCGAAATATGGCATTGGGCGGGATGTGCATGTGGGTGACACCATTATTGGCACCAAAGGTCGAGTGGCTTTCGAGGCACCGGCACCACTGATCATTGTCAAGGCACATCATCTGCTGGAGAAGCATGTGCTCACCAAACAGCAGCTCTACTGGAAAGACCAGCTCTCCAACTGGTATGGGCAACTGATGCATGAGGCACAGTATCTGGAACCGGTGATGCGCAACATCGAGACCTTCCTCACCGACACGCAGCAGTTTGTGACCGGCGAAGTACAGGTGGAGTTACGTCCCTATCATTTCGCGGTACTGGGCTGTTCCAGTGACCATGACCTGATGAGCTCCCGCTTTGGTGAATATGGCGAATCGAACAACTCATTCTCCGGGGAGGATGTGGTAGGCTTCACCAAGGTGACCGCTAATCCGCTGAAAATTTACTATACCATCCACGATCATGATCAAAGTTAGCATAGTAGGCGGCACAGGGTACACGGCAGGAGAACTGTTGCGCATCCTGCTGCGTCACCCCCATGCAGAGATTGAATCGGTGATCAGCTCTACTTCGGTGGGGATACCAGTGGCAGAGATACACCGGGATCTGCTGGGGGAGACAGATTTGGTTTTCACCGGAACATTTTACCAGCCTGATGTGATCTTTCTCTGTCTGGGACACGGTCTCTCACGTGATTTTCTCGGGAAAAATCCTCTCCCGCAGGGTTGCAAAGTAATCGACCTGGGCAACGACTTCCGGAATGAACCTCACTTTGATGGAAAAACCTTCTGTTTCGGCCTTTGCGAACTCAATCGTGAGCAGATCTGCCAAGCCGACTATGTGGCCAACCCCGGTTGTTTCGCCACCTCCATTATGCTGGCACTCCTGCCCCTGGCAGCGAATGATTTGTTGCAAGAGGATATCCATGTGCATGCCATTACCGGCTCTACAGGCGCCGGTAAGAAGCCGGGAGAAACCACCCATTTCAGTTACCGCGACAACAACCTCTCGGTCTACAAGCCCTTCACCCACCAGCACCTCACTGAAATCGGCAATACATTGGCTGCTGCAGGATGCAGCCAGCTGCCGCAGATCAACTTCGTACCGATGCGGGGCGATTTCACCCGCGGCATCTTCGCCAGTGTATACACCAGATGGGAAGCTCGGATAACAGAGAGAGAGATGGTAGATCGTTACAGGGACTATTATGCAGCCTCACCCTTTGTGTTTGTTTCGGATCAGAGCCTCAGCCTGAAGGAGGTGGTAAACAGCAACAAGGGATTGCTCCACATTGAGTTCCACAACGGATATATCCATATCACCTCCATCATCGACAACCTGGTGAAAGGGGCTTCGGGACAGGCAGTGCAGAACATGAACCTGATGTTCGGCCTGGATGAGGCTACGGGACTGAAACTGAAAGGAACCGCGTTCTGACAATATGAGAATGTGCCGAGGAGTGAATCAACAAATCAACGAATCAACGAATGAATCTATTTGACGTATACAGTTTATGGGATATTGAACCGATAAAGGCAGAGGGATGCAAGGTATGGGACACAAAGGGCACCGAGTACCTCGACCTCTACGGTGGACATGCGGTGATCTCTATCGGTCACTCTCATCCGCACTACGTACAGGCATTGCAAGAACAGGTGGCACGGCTTGGTTTCTACTCCAATTCGGTACAGAATTCACTCCAGCATGAGTTGGGGGAGAAGCTGGGAGAGCTGAGCGGTTATCCCGATTATTCCCTATTCCTTTGTAACTCAGGAGCAGAAGCAAACGAAAATGCACTGAAGCTGGTTTCTTTCCATACCAGAAAAAGGAGAGTGGTCGCTTTCCGCGAGGCATTTCACGGTCGCACCTCAGGCGCAGTGGCAGTAACCGACAACGCAGCCATTCAGGCGCCCTTCAACCAGGGCCACGAAGTCACCTTCCTTCCTCTGAACAACCTGGAGGCAGTGGAACGGGAGCTTTGCAAGGAGGATACTGCGGCGGTGCTCATCGAAGGGATCCAAGGAGTGGCGGGCATCTTTGTCCCGGACACTGTTTTCCTGCAGGGGGTACGCGAGCTATGCAGCCGCTATGAAACACCCCTGATCCTCGACGAGATACAATCGGGATACGGCCGTACAGGAGACTTCTTCGCACACCAGGCTGCCGGTATCCGACCTGACATCATCACCACTGCCAAGGGCATGGGTAACGGCTTCCCAATCGGAGGAGTACTCATCTCCCCCAACTTTGAAGCAAAAAAGGGTATGCTGGGAACCACCTTCGGGGGAAACCATCTGGCTTGTGCGGCCGCTATCGCAGTACTCGATGTAATAAAAGAGGAAGCGCTGATGAAAAATGCAAGAGAGATGGGCGCTTACCTCACGGATAAGCTTTCCACAATAGAGGGTATCGGTGCAATTCGTGGCCGTGGGCTGATGCTGGGTGTAACATTCCGGCAGCAAGACGCGACAATTCGGAACGAACTGCTGTCCCGTCACCATATCTTCACCGGAGGAGCCAGGAACAATGTGATGCGTCTGCTGCCACCGCTGTCGATTGGTTATGGTGAAGCCGATCATTTTTTGGCGGCACTGCAGGAGACGTTGAACAGACCAGGAGATACAATCAGCTAAACCGATAAAGAAGAGGAATATGCGACATTTTACTTCCGTACAGGATATTGGCGACCTGAAACAGGCGTTGGAGAAGGCCAGATATGTAAAAGAGAATCCTTTTGCCGACCAGGCACTGGGGCGCAACAAGACATTGATGCTGATCTTTTTCAACGCAAGCCTGCGTACGAGGCTCAGCACCCAGAAAGCAGGGATGAACCTGGGCATGAACGTGATGGTGCTCGACATCAACCAGGGTGCCTGGAAGCTGGAGACAGAACGGGGCGTGGTGATGGATGGCGACAAGCCGGAACACATCCTGGAAGCAATCCCGGTGATGGGTTCCTATTGCGATGTGATTGGTGTCCGCTCCTTCGCACAGTTCGAAAAGAAAGAGGATGATTACAACGAACTGATACTGAATCAGTTCATCCGCTACTCCGGCAAGCCGGTCTTCAGCATGGAGGCGGCCACCCGTCATCCGTTGCAGAGCTTTGCCGACCTGATCACCATCGAAGAGTACAAAAAGAGCGCACAACCAAAGGTGGTACTCACCTGGGCACCGCACCCCCGTGCGTTGCCGCAGGCTGTTCCCAACTCATTCGCCGAGTGGATGAACGCCACTGATTATGAGTTTGTGATCACTCACCCGGAAGGTTATGAGCTGGACCCGCAATTTGTAGGGAATGCAACGGTAGAATACGACAACAAGAAGGCCTACCGCAATGCCGATTTCATCTACGCGAAGAATTGGGCAGCATACAACGATCCGCACTATGGCAAGGTGCTCTCCACCGATCGTTCCTGGACAGTGGATGGCGCCAAAATGGCACTGACGAATGAGGCATACTTCATGCACTGCCTGCCGGTGCGTCGCAACATGATCGTTACCGACGAGGTGATCGAAAGCAGTCAGTCGATCGTGATCCCGGAAGCAGCCAACAGGGTGGTTTCTGCTCAAACCATCCTCAAGGAGATCCTGCTCTCAATCTGAAATGTGTACGTTCATCCGTCTGTATAGTAGTAAGTTCAGGACAACTGAAAACTGATCGCTGATCGCCAATAAATATGAAAGAAAAAATATCCATCGTGAAAATCGGCGGCAACATCGTGGATGATCCGGTAGCATTGCAGCAATTCCTTTCTGACTTCCAGCAACTGGCAGGCAGAAAGGTGCTGGTGCATGGTGGGGGAGTACTGGCATCGAAGATGGCCCGCCAGCTGGGTATCGAAACGAAGATGGTGCAGGGCCGGCGCATCACCGACGAGGAGACACTGAAACTGGTTACCATGGTCTATGCTGGATGGATCAACAAAAGCATTGTTGCCACCCTTCAACAAATTGGCTGTAACGCCATCGGGCTCTCCGGTGTTGATGCAAATGCAATTCCATCCGTCAGACGCTCCCCCATCCCGATTGATTTCGGGTTTGTGGGCGACCCTGACCCGGCGAAGATCAATGTTTCCTTCCTTGCACAACTGACGGAGAGCAGCATCCTTCCGGTCTTCTGCGCCATCACACATGATGGAAAAGGCTCGCTGCTCAACACCAATGCCGACACCATCGCCTATTCTGTGGCTACCGCCCTGTCAGAAAAATACGACCCCACGCTCTATTACTGTTTCGAAAAAGAGGGTGTACTGAGGGACATCCATGAACCGGAGAGTCTGATTTTGACGATGACACAACAGGAGTGTGAAACATACAAACAGCAGGGCATTATTGCCGACGGAATGATTCCCAAGCTTGACAACGCTTTCAGGGCTATCAGTCAGGGAGTATCGGAGGTAGTGATCCTGCATGCGAGAAACCTCCTCTCCGGAAGAGGAACCCTGCTCTCCGCATCCAGGGAAACAGATTAAGCGACAATCCCCATCAATCTGATTCAATTCAATTCTCTCTCAATGAACAGCAAACCATCTACCGCCGCCAACCTGCTGAGAAAACTGGTATCCATCCGCTCCTTCTCCGGAGAGGAGACGGCTCGTGCCGACTACCTGACAGCCTTCTTCCACGAACAGGGTATCAGTATAAAACGGT
>Ga0265294_10000805_pt1 | contig 42688 bp, 36 predicted proteins | sample MunlanPumphouse3_FD_192504 | JGI IMG/M metagenome (GOLD analysis project Ga0265294, IMG submission 192504) | Groundwater microbial communities from a municipal landfill in Southern Ontario, Canada - Pumphouse #3 | ecosystem: Environmental > Aquatic > Deep subsurface > Groundwater | place... | reverse complement strand
GATTGAAGAATCAATCGCCTTTGTTGCTATTCACTATTCAAGTCATTTACTTAAGTTTTTCAATCTTCTCAACAAAGACATTTTTTCCTGCAGCACCAACCAATTTGTCTACTACTTCACCATTTTTAATAAAGAGGACAGTTGGAATATTTCGAATTCCATATTTTGAGGTTGCACCGTCGTTGTTGTCAACATCTATTTTTCCTACAACAACCTGATCTTTATATTTCTCACTGATTTCTTCAATGATTGGACCCACCATTTTACATGGTCCACACCATTCAGCCCAGAAATCAATTATTACTAGTTTGTCTGTTTTCAACACATTATCCAGTGTTGTGTCTGTAATTTGAAGAGCCATAATTCTTTATTTATATTATTAGTTTATTTTAAATTTAATGTCTAAATCATCTTCCAAATAATCAATCAAATGCTTGTTAACTTCAACTCGTGCAGGTCGTGCAAATAGCTGAATCTTCATATTTGAATCCAAGCTTGTAATTTGGAAATATAACAATGAACTGCCAGGATTGTTTTTAATCAATGCTGATAAATCGGCAACCATTATATCGCTTAATTCGTCCAATTCGATTTGTAGAGTTAATTTTGACACTAAAATATCCTTAACTTCAGATAATAATTTTATTGAATTAATCTTTATTTCTAGTTCTTCTGGCCGATACCTTTTTGGTTGAATTCTAGCATTAATATATACTGCCATTCCTAGTCTTGCATATCGTCCAAAATTAACGCTGTCTTCACCAAACAATGGAATTTCAACGCTTCCCTCATAATCTTCTACTTTAAAAATTGTGTATGGCGAATTGCGTTTGGTTTGTCCTTCACGAACAGCTGTAACCAATCCACCAAACGAAACATCTTTTCCGTTAAGTGGTCCCAGATCGTTTAAAATAAGTGTATTAGTAATGCAAACATGTTTAAGAATAAATTCGTAGTCATCTAAAGGATGAGCAGATAAATACATTCCAATAAGTTCTCTTTCTTTGTTCAGTTTTTCTAAATCAGACCATTTAGGTGCATTTGGAATTTCAGGACGAGAAATCATAAATGATGTATCATCACCGAAAAGAGAATTCGTCGATTCCATTTTATCTAGTTGGAATTTATTTCCATATCTAATCAAGGTATCTAGGAATTCTTCTCCCTTGCTATTAACGCCAACTAACTGTTCCCTTGAAACTCCGGGAAAAGAGTCGAAAGCTCCGGCAAGTGCCAGTGCTTCAATATTTTTCTTGTTGCATGAAGACAGATTCACCCTCTCCACGAAATCGAAAAGATCCTTATAAGCACCATTCTTGGTGCGTTCACTAATAATATCTACCACAGCAGAATGACCAACACTTTTTATACCAGCAAGACCAAAACGGATGTCACCGTTTTTATTCACTGAGAATTTAAGGAATGATTCGTTAATATCCGGACTAAGAACGTTGATATTCATAGATTTGCATTCATCCATGAACTTAGTTATCTCAACAATATTACTAAGATTGTTTGAGAGAACCGAAGCCATATATTCTGATGCATAATGTGCTTTTAACCAGGCAGTTTGATAAGCAATCCAAGAATAGCATGTAGCATGAGATTTGTTGAATGCATACTGAGCAAATTTCTCCCAATCAATCCATATTTTATTCAGTTTATCTATTTCATAACCATTCGCCTTCCCACCAGAGAAGAATTTCTCCTTTAGGGCATTCATCTTCTCTATTTGCTTCTTACCCATTGCCTTACGCAACTCGTCAGATTGACCACGAGTAAAATTGGCTATTAAGCGTGAAAGAAGCATGACCTGTTCCTGATACACCGTAATTCCGTATGTTTCGCTCAGGTATTTCTCCATGATAGGAATATCATAAGAAATTTTTTCTTTCCCTTGTTTTCTTGCAATAAAAGAAGGGATGTTATCCATTGGACCTGGTCGATAAAGCGCATTCATAGCAATCAAATCTTCAAACTTGCTTGGTTGCAGCTCTTTCAGATATTTCTGCATTCCAGCCGATTCAAATTGGAATGTTCCTGTTGTTTGTCCATTGCAATAAAGTTGATATGTATCCTGATCCTCCATATCAATTTTGTCGATATCCACTTTGATGCCATTTGTGGCTTCTATATTAACAAGTGCATCTTTTATAATAGAAAGCGTTTTTAGTCCCAGGAAGTCCATTTTTATAAGACCAGTTTCCTCGATCACAGAACCCTCATATTGCGTGACTAATAGTTTCTCTTTGGTCTCTTTATCTTCAGCTGTACTAATTGGAACAATATCGGAAATATCTGTTTGTCCGATTATAACACCACAAGCATGAACACCGGTACCTCGAATGTTGCCTTCAAGCATTTGCGCATATTTCAAGGTGTCTCTAACTAAAGGATCACTGCTTTGAGAAGCTTCTTTTAATTCCGGAACAACTTCAATTGACTTGGCCAGAGAAACCTTTTTTTCTCCGGGAATCCTGTCCGGAACAAGTTTTGCCAGTCTGTCGGCTTCAGAAAGTGGCAGTTTATGAACACGAGCCACATCTCGTAAAGCCATTTTTGTAGCCATTGTTCCATAAGTAATTATATGCGCTACTTTTTCATTACCGTATTTTTCAGTTACCCATCGGAGAACTTTTCCTCTACCTTCATCATCAAAATCGATATCAATATCAGGCATTGAAATACGATCTGGGTTAAGAAAACGTTCAAATAGTAAGTTGTACTTTAAGGGGTCAATATCAGTGATTCCAAGACAATAAGCAACAACGGATCCTGCTGCAGAACCACGACCAGGTCCAACAGCAACATCCATTTTACGAGCATTAACAATGAAATCCTGAACAATTAGAAAATATCCAGGGAAACCCATGGTTTTAATAGTTTCCAGCTCAAAATCAATACGTTCCTTTAATTCGTCATTGATATTATTGCCATAACGATTTGCAGCTCCAATTTTTGTAAGATATCTCAGGTAGTCAGCTTCCAGTTTAATACGGATTACTTTATTATAACCACCTAATCGATTGAAAACTTTTTCGTCAAACTCTTCAATTAGTTGTTCCTGAGAATATCTTGTTTTGTATTCGTCTTCATTGCCAAAAGTGGGGTCGATGGGGTAAAAAGGCATAAGAGCCGGATTATCAATAGAATAAAACTCCACTTTGTCGGCAATCTCAAGTGTGTTTGCCAAAGCTTCAGGCACATCAGCGAAAATCTTATTCATCTCGGCTGATGTTTTCAGCCATTCCTGTTTTGTATATCTCATACGGTTTGGATCATCAAAATCCTTACCTGTATTTAAACAAATCAGACGATCATGAGCATCGGCATCCTCTTCGTTCACAAAATGGGTGTCATTTGTTGCAATTACCTTTACATCATATTTTTTTGCTATACGAAGTATCTCTTCATTTACTCTTTGTTGTTTTGGAAATGTGGTCTGATCTGCATCCAAACGATATGTTTCGTGGCGTTGAATCTCCAGATAATAATCATCTCCAAAAAGATTCTTATACCACTGAACGGATTCTTCTGCTTCTTTTATCTGACCGTCGTCAATCTTTCTTGAAATTTCACCTCCTAAACAGGCTGATGTAACAATCAATCCTTCACGATATTCTTCTAATAATGCTTTATCTATGCGTGGTCTGTAATAATAACCTTCAGTCCAGCTTTTCGACGCAATCTTTATCAGATTCTTGTACCCCTTCAAGTTCTTTGCCAACACAATCAAGTGCCAGCCACTGGCATCAACTTTATCTTTTTGCGAGAACCTGTCGCGGCGTGCCAGATAACATTCGCAACCAATAATAGGCTTGAACAGTTTTTTCTTTTCCTCTGTCAGGTTTGCATACAGTTTTGTTAAAGTTTCACTAGTTCCACCTTTATTTCCCGATTCTTTGATCTCATTTTCCAGTTTCTTAATTTCGTTTTGAACCGGCTGATTCTTTTTATTAGTATAATTAATAAATTCCTTTATTCCGTACATAGCGCCGTGATCGGTGAGAGCGATTGCACGCATACCGTCTTTGTAAGCTTTGTCAATTAAATTGGGAATACTGGCTTGACCATCAAGAAGTGAATACTGAGAGTGGACATGTAAATGAATAAATGGCTGCATAAACTGTAATTCTTTTTTCTATTGCTTTGACAAATATAATCAAAATAGGAGTAGAACTTTCCTTAAATAAAAAGAAGTTATAGATTGTTTTTTCTATCTATCGGTAAATTAAGGTTTTCAAGAATGTTAAAGTTTGAGCATAAAAAAACCGATGGGGTTTGTTCCATCGGTTCTATATAATTTATAATTTGATTTTATGCGTCGCCGGTTGCTCTTTCTAATTTCTTCATTATTGAGAAGATAAAGATGGCAGATAATGTACAACAAACAATAAGTACGCTCCAAACTATCCATAAGGGAATCGATCCCCACAAATATCCAATGATAGCAGTCAGATAATTACCAATAGCAGTTGCCGCAAACCAACATCCCATCATCGCTCCTTTTAATTTTGGAGGTGCAACTTTAGTAACAAAAGAAATTCCCATTGGTGAAAGGAGTAGTTCTGCAAATGTTAGAACTAAGTAGGTCGATATAAGCCAATTTGGAGAAATCAACATGTCGCTCTTTCCTCCAGTGTTTGCAAGTTCGTCAGGAGTGGCAAGTCCAACAGAAGCAATTGCCATGATAACAAAACCTAACGCTGCTACAATCATTCCATAACCAATCTTACGAGGGGCTGACGGTTCTTTGCCTTTTTTTGCAAGTGACGAAAAAAGTGACAGAGAAAAAGGAGTAAGTGCTACAACAAAGAAAGGATTAAATTGCTGGAATATCTGTGGAGCAATTTCAATAATATCAGGTGTGTTGCTATAATTAATTACTAATACAATTAATGCAATCGATGCAACTGCACCGGCTATGATTTTTCCACGTGCCTTTTTTGAGTCGTAAATGGCGAAACATGCATACACTGCAACAATAGCCAAAACCAAATTCCATACATTAAATCCAATTCGAGTAAAACCTGAGGCCAGACTATCAGTATAGTCACGAGCAAAGAAGGTCAAAGTCAATCCATTTTGATGGAAAGCCATCCAGAAGAAAATTACAACAATGAAAACAAGCAATAAAGCAGTAACGCGCTCTTTAGTTTGTTTGGGTGTAAGTTCTGGCCCTGCACTAACAACTCCAGCTGCTTTGGCCTGTTTGTTGCTGTACATCGCATGCTTAAATGTCGGTTTGAAAATAAGATAGATCGACATGGAAACAATCAAAGAAAGACAAGCAACTAAAAAGCCACTATTATATGATAAAGATAGTTGGTCGATATAAGCAGTACTAAATTGTGCCAAATCTCCGGCAAAACCTTGCGCTGAAGCCAAAGTGGTAAGATGTGTGGTCCCCTCAGCTGAGATAGTACCATTTAAGAATTGATGTGCAAGTGAAGGAATCTGAGCGTTATAAGTAAAATTGACCTTACCTAAAATATTATTCGTAACTGCAGTTGCAGCGGCTGGAGCAAAAAGTGCACCAATGTTAATAGCCATGTAAAAGATACTGAATCCGTTATCTCTTTTTGCTTTATATTTTGGATCATCATACAAATTACCTACCATTACCTGCAGGTTACCCTTAAAAAATCCAGTTCCAATTGAAATCATAGCTAAAGCGCCGAACATCAGAATCATACCTGTGTTCAAACTTCCAAAAGCAGTAGGAATTGAAAGCAGTAAATAGCCAAAAAACATGATGACGATTCCGGCAGTTACCATTTTTCCATATCCAAATCTATCAGCAAGAAAACCTCCTAATAGTGGCATAAAATAGACTAAACCCAAAAAACCACCGAAAATAGTAGAGGTTTGATCGGCCGAAAATCCAAATTTTGCCTGGAGAAAAAGTGTAAAAATAGCGAGCATTGTATAATAACCAAATCGCTCGCCCGTATTGGCTAATGCCAAAGCATACAGTCCTTTAGGTTGTCCTTCAAACATTTTTTATATCATTTATTAAGTTAAAATTACTTGTCATAATTACGATGGTTACAAAGATATTAATTATTTTATATAATTCATTTCCCAAATCGGAATAAAACGCATATCTATTGCAATTTAAATTAGATTTATTTAATTGTATTAAACATAAAAGTATATCGTTAATTTATGATTTAGATATCATCTTTTAAGAAAATATCCTTTAAGTACTATTTTTCAATAAAATATGGCATTTTCTTTTGATAAAACAGAAAATGTAGTAAATTTGCAACCATTATAAAAGAAACAAGATGAACGCTTACAGTTTTGCATACTCATTCTATTTTTATTTTTACTTTAATAGGTAAAGACAGGATTTTGTATGCAAACATTTAGAAAATAAGTAACAAAATATAAAATATAGAATCCTGTCGATAACACGATAGGATTTTTTTTTTGACTAAAACGAGCAAAACTAGCAGATGAAAAGAGTAGCTATACAGGGTGGGGCAGGCGCCTATCACGAAATCGCGGCCAGAAAATATTTCAGTAACGAAGAATTAGAAATAGTGCCTTGTATCACATTTCGAGATATTTTCAAAGAAGCCCAAAAAGATCCTTCTCTTATTGGAATAATGGCGATTGAAAACACCATCGCCGGAAGTTTGTTGCAGAATCATGACCTGTTGAGACAGAGCGATCTACAAATTGCTGGTGAGTACAAACTTAGAATATCTCATTCATTAGCAGCTCTTCCCGGACAAACCATTGATCAGATATATGAAGTGATATCTCATCCAATTGCACTTATGCAATGCGAAGATTTTCTCGAAACCCTGCCAGATATAAAAATTGTGGAGCACGAAGACACAGCGCTTGCTGCAAAAGAAATTCGCGATAAATCTCTTAAAGGATACGCAGCAGTCTGCAGTAATCTGGCCGCTGAAATGTACGGACTGCAAGTATTGGCTAAAGGAATAGAAACTAACAAACGGAACTTTACCCGGTTTTTGATTCTTGCGCGTGAAGAAATGTTGGCCGAAGTCCAAAAAGATAATCACATTAATAAATCGTCATTGGTTTTTATACTTTCTCATAAAGAAGGTAGTCTTTCACAAGTACTTTCGGTACTCTCTTTTTATGGAATCAACCTAACTCGAATTCAGTCTTTACCAATCATCGGCCGCGAATGGGAGTATCAATTTTATATCGATCTAACTTTTACCAATTTTGAGCGTTATAGACAATCTATTGATGCCATTTTACCGCTTGTCCGCGATCTGAAAATTTTGGGAGAATATAGAGAAGACAAACAAACAATTGAAGATTAATTGCAAGATGAATCATAATAAACAAATTGAACCTGCCGAACATATTAAAGCAATATCGGAATATTATTTTTCCGTAAAGTTGGCTGAGGTAGCAAAGCTCAATGCCGAAGGAAAAGATATTGTAAGTCTGGGGGTTGGAAGCCCCGACAAACCACCATCGGAAGCGACTGTTAAGGCGCTGAATGAGAGTGCGATGCAGGCAAACAACCATGGATATCAACCTTACAATGGAATTCCAGAGCTGAGGGAAGCATTCAGTAATTGGTATAAAAACTATTATGGAGTAAACTTGTCAACGAATCAAATTCTCCCACTTATTGGATCAAAGGAGGGTATTCTTCATATCTCTCTCACATTTTTGAATTTCGGTGATGGTGTGCTAGTTCCTAATCCCGGATATCCAACTTATACATCGGTATCCAAACTTGTACGTGCTACAGTTATTCCTTATGATCTAAAAGAGGACGATAATTGGCAACCGGACTTCGATGCATTGGAGAAGATGGACTTGACGGGGGTAAAACTTATGTGGGTAAATTATCCTAACATGCCAACTGGTGCCAACGCGTCTATTGAGTTGTTTGAGAAACTTGTCGCCTTTGGAAAAAAGCATCAAATCATCATTTGTCACGACAATCCTTATAGTTTTATATTAAACAATAATCCAATGAGCATCCTTTCTGTAGAAGGTGCAAAAGATATATGTATAGAACTAAACTCGTTAAGTAAATCGCATAATATGCCGGGATGGCGTATTGGAATGCTGGCTTCTAATGAACAATTCGTGAAATGGATTCTTAAAGAAAAGAGCAATATCGACAGTGGACAGTTTAAACCAATGCAAATTGCTGCAGCAACGGCTTTGTCAAATCCGCCCGAATGGTATGCAAACATGAACAAAATATATGCGGAACGCCGGATCTGGGCCGAAAAGATTATGACCGCACTCAATTGCACTTTTGATAAAAGTCAGGTTGGATTGTTCGTGTGGGGTAAGATTAGCGACAATGAGATAAGTAGCGAAGCTTTAATAAATGACATTTTATATAATGCTAATGTTTTTATCACTCCCGGATTCATTTTTGGAAGCAACGGCGAAAGATTCATACGTATTTCTCTTGGGGCTTCAACGGAGAGGATAAAAGAGGCATACAATAGAATAACAAGATATAAGAACAAATAATAAAACTTCAGATATGAATTTCGAATCAATTTTACTTCCAGGGATCGACAGTAAACGACCGCTCGTGATTGCTGGTCCTTGTAGTGCAGAGAGCGAAGAACAAGTAATGGAAACGGCACAACAGCTTGCAGCAGAAGGTATTAAAATCTTTCGTGCGGGTGTGTGGAAACCACGAACAAAACCTGGTGGGTTCGAAGGAATGGGCAGTGTCGCCCTCAAATGGTTGCAAAGGGTAAAGAAAGAAACGGGTATGTATGTTGCAGTGGAAGTGGCAACGCAAAAGCATGTATATGAGGCGTTAAAGTATGGTGTGGACATGTTATGGATCGGTGCGCGAACAACAACTAATCCATTTGCTGTCCAGGAAATAGCGGATACCTTAGCGGGTACAGATATTCCGGTACTGGTAAAGAATCCTGTAAATCCCGACCTTGAATTGTGGATCGGTGCTATTGAAAGATTGTACAATGCCGGAGTTCGCAAGTTGGGAGTCATTCATCGTGGATTCAGTACCCCGGATAAGAATGTTTATCGAAATATTCCTCAATGGCATATTCCAATTGAACTCAAACGCAGATATCCTAATTTACCAATCATTTGCGACCCTAGTCACATGGGTGGTAAAAGGAGTTTGATCCTCACAATAGCTCAACAAGCAATGGACATGAATTACGATGGTTTGATTATTGAATCTCATTGCTCTCCTGAGACCGCGTTAAGTGATAAAGAACAACAACTTACGCCAAGTGCTCTGAGTGAAGTAATTCATTCATTGGTAATTCGTGATTCAATTCAATCAACTGAAGACTTATCTACACTTCGTGGACAGATTGATGAACTGGACGACAAGATCTTTGAGTTACTTTCCAAAAGAATGAGGGTATCGCGTGAAATTGGTCAGTATAAATTGGAACATGATATGCCTGTTTTACAGACTACTCGTTATGGCGAAATATTGCAGGATCGTGTACAACAGGCTGTTAAGATGGATATGTCGTCGGAATTTGCTAAAAAGATATTAGAAGCTGTGCATGAAGAATCGGTTCGTCAGCAATTGGTAGTTATGGAATTAGCGCGGAAATAAGGTTCGTCTAAATAGTATAAAATAAGAAACTGAATATGAAGATATTGATATTAGGAGCTGGAAAAATGGGCTCGTTCTTTGCTGATGTGCTAAGTTTTGATCACGAAGTTGGCGTTTTGGATACCGATCCTCAGAAGCTTCGTTTTACATACAACACGCAACGCATGTCCAATCCCGAAGAGGTAAAAGAATTCTCCCCCGAACTGGTCATCAATGCAGCTACACTGAAATATACAATTGATGCATTCAATAATGTTATTCCTTTTTTACCTAAAAAATGTATCCTTTCTGATATTGCATCGGTAAAAACCGGACTGAAAGCGTATTACGAAGAACAAGGACATCCGTATGTTTCTACTCATCCCATGTTTGGGCCTACATTTGCCAGTCTCACTGATTTGAGTACCCAAAATGCTATCATTATCAAAGAATCGGATCATCTGGGAAAAGTGTTTTTCCGCGACTTATACAGCCATTTGAAACTGAACATTTCGGAGTACACGTTTGAAGAGCATGACGAAACTATTGCTTATTCTCTTTCCATTCCTTTTGCTTCTACATTAGTGTTCGCCTCAGTAATGAAACATCAGGATGCACCGGGGACAACATTCAAAAGACATATGAGCATTGCTCAGGGATTGCTTTCGGAAGATGATTTTCTGTTGACAGAAATCCTTTTTAATCCTTACACACCCGGACAATTAGAAGGAATAAGAACCAAACTGAAAGAACTACTTGAGATTGTAAATAGTCACGATTCTGCACTCATGAAGGATTTCCTCACTCAAGTAAGAAAGAATATTGAGTAACTAAATACAAGTTATGCAAGTATATAAAAAGCAGAAGAACCATTAATGTTCCTCTGCTTTTGATTTTTAAAAAAGATCCAGATTAATTATTTCTTTTGTACCAAAGTAACGGGTTTAACAGAAACCACATCCAATTTTACTTTGCCAAAAGCTTTTTTCAGTTTTGTTGTATCTGTTTTTTCCGGGTTATAAGTAATTGCAACTGCCATATTTGGACGGTCGTATTCAACACCTGTTACCCCTTTTTCGAAGGCAACATAATTATTGATTTTCTTTACACAATTCTCGCACATTTCCGTCAATTGGAATTTAGCGGTTTCATTTTTTTTCTCTTTTTTCTGAGCGAAACTTATACCTGTCGACAAGGCAACAATCATTAATACGGTAATTACTCTTTTCATTTCTTTTTATGTTTATAATTTATTTACTTAATATCTTGGAATATTGATTCTTAGACCTGCAAATATCTTTCGTCCGTCAACAGGACCCCATACCATGGTTGCATCAAAATCGTTACTACGCGGATTAGCCGCATCCACAATCGGATTCAATTGACGGAAATCTAATAGATTCTCTGCACCAAGGAAGAGCGACCAATTTCGGAAATACTTGGTAATCTGACTGTTTACAACTGTATAAGGTTGGTATCTGTCTTCCCATAACGGATTTACAGAAGCTGGTGTTGGCATACGTCCTCCTCCGTTAAATTGAGCGGTTACATCAAACTGCCATTTTCTTAAAGGCGTTTGATATGAGGCGGTTACCAATCCTTTGTAATCATTCATCAATGGTTTGCTCAAATAACGAACTTCACCTGTTTCAGGATTGCGGAAGTCGGACATCGAACGAGTATATCGATAAGCGGCGGTGAAAGTAAAGCCTTTAAAGAATGGATAGCTCATTTCAATCTGCGAACTACTTGAGTATGACTTTCCTCCATCGAGATTATAAAAGTTGATGGCATGTGGATCGCTATCCACGTCCACAACAACTTGATTGATAAATCGTGTATAATAAAACTCACCCGACAGTGTCATTTGTTTTCCTGCAATAGGAATATAAAAAGTCACATTGGCGCCAGTGTTCCAAGCTTCTTCCTGTTCGAGGTTGTCAGCGATATTAATTTTTCTTGAGCTTGCAAGAAGATAATTATTCTCTGCCAAAACGTTTGCAGTTCTGAAACCTTTTCCAATTGATGTTCTAAAATGAACCCATTCCGTTGGATTGTATTTGAGATGCATGCGTGGAGTCACAAAGAAACCATAAAGCGAACTATAGTCGGCTCTTATTCCGCCCATAGCTATCAGCTTGTCATTCAGGTTGAAAGTATATTGTAGATAGCCACCGGCCACAGTTTCTTTTCTATCAATAGGCGTTTCTCGAAGCATTTCATCAAACCCGTCATAGTTTAAACTCAATCCCGTGCTCAACTGATGCATACGTGAAAACTCTTTTTCAAATAAAAAACTCAAATAAAGATTCTTCTGATTAACATCATATTTGGTACGGTCGTACATAGATTTTTGATCATGAATAGAAGCTGAAGCAATGATAGCTGTACTCGTCAGCAAATTATCTTCCGTAATTGTTGAATAAGCTTGTTTTGTATAAAACTCGCCCCTGTTAGTATTCAGAGAAATACGATAAGGATCATCAAAAGCATGATGTTTTGTATCCTGACCGCCAGTTCTATTTTCATTAATATATTTCACTCCATATTGAGCCGTGTAGTTACCAACCGAATGTCCCCAGCGGTTCATAAAGTTAAATCGCTCTGTTACAGGATAATCCAAAAACCCATCAACGTTTCTGTCATGAGCCTGTTTATCATTTGAGTAATGTGCAAACACACCTGTTTGCAACTTGTCATTGATATGAATACCTGCATCAGCATTTATCTCTGTTCTAAGTGCATCGTTTGCAAACAGATTGACAGATAACTTGTCCATAGTTTGCGGTTTTTTGTATTCTACATTTATCTGACCGGCCAATGCTTCATAACCATTTTTAACTGAAGATGTACCTTTTGAAATATAAATTCCTTCCATCCACGGACCAGGGATATAATCCATTCCAAAATTGGTGGCTGCCCCTCTAAAGTTCGGATAGTTTTCGGTAAGCATTTGAACATAAGTACCCGCCAGTCCCAGTAATTTAATCTGTTTTGCTCCTGTGGCTGCATCGGAATATGCAACGTCTACAGAGGGGTTGGTGACAAAGCTTTCACCCAAATTACAACATGCATCTCTACGTATTTCGCCCATTGTGATTTTCTGTGTTTGCAGCAAAGCATCGCGTTGTGTAATGGTTCCCGGAGCTCGTTCGCTGACAACAACTTCATCTAATAATTCTGTATCTTCTTTCAAATAAACAGTAACTTTTTCATTAGGGTTTTCTATATGAACCTGTTGAGGAACATATCCCATGAAAGTTACTAAAAGATGTTTGTGATCTTTGGAAGCCTCTATTTCAAAATAACCACTTGTGTCAGTGGTGGTTCCGAATGTAGTTTTTTTCCATATTATGCTCGCTCCAATAACCGGTTGATTGTTTTCGTCAAAGACTTGACCTTTAATTTTTTCAGCTGCCATGGCGGGGAAAACCATCATGGAAATATATAAGATGAGAGCAAATTTATTGAATAAAGCCCTTGATAATTTAATTTGAGTGTTTCTTTTCATTGAATGTTATACTTTGATAAATACCATATGGTAAGGCACATAACAATATATGCCTTTAATAAACTTATTTTCCAATTTGTTGTGTAGAAAGTAAGAAAGGTATAAAATCAAATTATAAGTGTAGAGAGCGTAGTGAAATAGTCGCTCTGGGATAGGTTGGGTGGTTTTTGAGAAGAATCAAATCGATTTATTTCCTGAACAAGCGTTTCCGAATAATTTCCTCCATCGTCAACTATTTGAAAGAGAGGATGTTCCAGATTGGTTATTAAAGGTTGGAAATGATTTATGGAAGCAGTATATGAATCCCAATTCACAAGAATCCTTTCCACACCACAAGCATCGGGATGTGTTGAAATTTGTTGAGCACAAGAAACATCAGATGAATAGTGTGTAATCAAGCCGCCTAAATGATGGTGATGAACTTCGCAGCATTTTTGTTCAGTAATAGCAGCAGTGCCCTCGGTACGGCAATCATTACAGCAATAAAAGTACATATTTACTCCTGAACCACCGTAAACAATAGTAGCGATGAGCAGTGTGACTATAAATATGATAATTTTATTATGCATGCTTTGCAAAGTTAAAACTGAAAAGTTTTACTAAGACACCTTTTAGGTTAAAAATTCTTAACTTGTTCATTTTGAGATTCGAGCAAAAAACTCTAATGTTATTAATCCGGAGCTTTACTCTTATATAAATAAAGTGCGATTGCCGCGAAGAAAATGTTCGGGATCCAGGCAGCAATAAACGGACTCATGCTTCCGCTTACTGCAAACGACGAGCTAACTGTCTGAAACAGAATATATGCCATACTTAATGCAAGTCCAATTCCAAGATTTAATCCCATTCCGCCTTTCACTTTCTTGGCAGAAAGCGATGCTCCAATAAGTGTAAGAATAAAAGCAGAAAGAATGGATGCAAGTCGCGAATGATACTCAATTTGAAAAGCTTGCACATTTCCAAGTCCACGTTCTTTTTGACTGTGTACGTGATTTCGTAATTGTGGATTCGTCATCATCTGCTGATCGGTCTGTGCTACAACAAAGTCGTTAGGCACAACCATCATAACCGTATCAATTTCAGCACCTTCAGAGATATGTTCATTCATACCATCAAATGTGCGGATCTGATAATTCTGAATTGTCCAATTGTAAGCCGAATCATATATAATTGATTGTGCTGTAAGTTTTGAAACCAGTCTTAGGCTATCGAAATGATCGAGTGAAAAGTTATATCCTGTGTTGCTTTCCATATTGAAGTTACCGAAATATGCGATGGTTCCGGGAGCAATTTTGAATTGAATATCGCGGTCGCCAGTTTTCTTTTTTCGCGGATCGACATACGTATTCTCAAAGTTTATACGTGTTTTGTTAGCAGGTGGGATCACATAACTACCAATCAGAAACCAGAAAATAGCCAATATTCCCGCCGAAAGCATATAAGGACGCAAGAATCGTTTAAAGCTGACGCCACTAGCAAGGATAGCCGTAATCTCGGAATCATTTGCCATCTTGGAGGTAAAGAATATAACAGAAAGGAAGATAAACAGCTGACTAAACAGATTTGCATAGAAAGGAACAAAGTTGATATAATAATCAAAGATGATTGAATGCAACGGAGCCTGATTATTCATGAATTTATCCAGCTTCTCATTGATATCAAAAACCACAGCAATGGACATAATTAGGATAATCATGAAAATATATGTTCCAAGGAACTTCTTCATGATGTATTTGTCCAATATGTTGATTTTTAGATTCTTCATCTGCTTATAATCTGCGAGTTATGTCACCCATTATAGAATGTTTCCAAACTGTAAAAGTATTGTCAATAATATGTTTCCGAGCTTCTTTAACCAACCATAAATAAAAAGCCAAATTGTGTATTGATGCTATTTGAAGGCCAAGAATCTCGTTTGTGTGAATGAGATGTCGTAAATAGGCTTTGCTGTATTGCGTATCCACAAACGAAGCTCCATCTTCTTCGATAGGAGAACAATCTTTTTTCCACTGTTCGTTACGCATATTCATTATACCTTGTTTTGTGAAAATCTGGCCATTGCGACCGTTACGTGTGGGCATAATGCAATCAAACATATCTACACCTCGTTCAATACTTTCCAGAATATTTGCAGGAGTGCCAACGCCCATCAAGTATCGCGGTTTATTTTTTGGTAAGATATCATTCACGAGCTCCACCATTTCGTACATTTTTTCAGTGGGTTCACCAACTGCCAAACCACCAATGGCATTCCCGTCGGCACCTTTTTCTGCTACATTTTCCGCTGCACGTTTCCGTAAATCTCGATAAACGCAGCCTTGCACAATCGGAAACAATGCTTGTCGGTAGCCATACAAACCCTCCGTTTCATTGAATCGGCTTAAACATCGGTCGAGCCACTGTTCAGTCAAGTCGAGCGACTTTTTTGCATAGTCATAATCCGCATCACCTGGAGTACATTCATCAAACGCCATAATAATGTCGGCACCAATAACGCGTTGAATATCCATCACTTTCTCAGGAGTGAAAAAGTGTTTTGACCCATCAAGGTGTGAACGAAACTCTGCGCCTTCTTCCGTCAGTTTCCGGTTTTCTGTAAGTGAAAACACCTGAAAACCACCACTATCCGTTAATATTGGTCCATCCCAACTATTGAATTTATGGAGACCTCCGGCCTGTTGCAAAATTTCCAATCCCGGACGGAGATACAAATGATAGGTATTTCCCAGAATGATTTGCGCTCCAATATCCTGTTTCAGTTCAGTCATATGAACCGCTTTGACACTGCCAACAGTGCCAACAGGCATAAAGATGGGGGTTTCTATTTGTCCGTGATCAGTGGTTATCAAACCTGCCCTGGCATTCGATCCGGAATCTGTATGTTGTAATTGAAAGTCCAAAATTATATAACGTGAAAATCAGCCGCAAAGATACAAATTAACTCATCATAAATTGCGAAGATTAAAATTAAAATTACATCTGAAAGCTTCAATCAGATATTTTTTTCTGTTCTCAATTAATTTCAAAACAAGATCGAGGTTCCTCTCACCATGGTCTCACTCTCCTCTCACCATGGTCTCACTCTCCTCTCACTATGGTCTCACTCATACACATCCAAAATTTCACAAATAAATGGAATCTAATTCTATTAATCCTTATTATTTGATTAAAGAATACGGTTTCCAGTTTTAATTTGTAAAATCATGTGCCGTAATAATCACACTTAAACATTTTTAACTGCAATTTCAACGAAAACAACATTAACATTTCTACTTTTGTACACCAAATTAATGTGATAGTTTCAAAATATACATAAAAAATGAGCCAAGTAGTTGATATTAAAGAATTAAATGAGCGCATTGAACAAAAGAGTTCTTTTGTTCAAACCATTGTTTCGGGAATGGACCAAGTGATTGTTGGGCAAAAACATCTGGTTGAATCTTTGCTGATTAGTTTGCTGTCGGATGGACATGTTCTGTTGGAAGGTGTGCCGGGACTGGCAAAAACTTTAGCAATAAAATCATTGGCTCAATTGATTGATGCGAAATATAGTCGCATTCAGTTTACTCCCGACTTGTTGCCTGCCGATGTTGTGGGTACAATGGTTTACAGTCAACGCAACGAAGAATTTCAAATTAAACATGGTCCTGTATTTGCGAATTTTGTGTTGGCAGACGAGATTAACCGTGCTCCGGCAAAAGTGCAGAGTGCTTTGCTTGAGGCAATGCAGGAACGACAAGTGACTATTGGAGAAAAAACCTATAAGTTGCCCGAGCCTTTTCTAGTAATGGCAACACAAAACCCTATTGAACAGGAAGGTACATACCCACTGCCTGAAGCGCAAGTAGACCGTTTCATGTTGAAAGTGGTTATCACTTATCCTACAAAAGAAGAAGAAAAACGTATCGTTCAACAGAACATTTTCGAACCTGTGAAGATTGGACGTCCTGTGGTTTCTATCCAGGAAATTATGGATGCACGCAAAGTTGTTCGCGACGTTTATATTGATGAAAAGATTGGTCGATACATTATCGATATAGTTTTTGCTACACGGTTCCCTGAACAATATGGAATGCCAGATCTTAAAGACATGATTGGCTTTGGCGCATCACCTCGTGCATCAATCAATTTGGCTTTAGCCGCACGCACTTATGCTTTTATTAAACGACGCGGTTATGTGATACCTGAAGATATCAGAGCAATCTGTCATGATGTAATGAGACACAGAATTGGTCTTACTTATGAGGCAGAAGCAAACAACCTGACTTCGGAAGAGATTATCAGCGAGATACTTAACAAGGTTGAGGTCCCATAATAGGGTCTCCACAAAAATGAGTATATTAGAAGATAAAATCAGATAAACAATTAAATGGAAACAAGCGAGCTACTCAAGAAGGTTAGGAAGATAGAGATAAAGGCTAAAGGATTGTCGCACAATATTTTTGCGGGACAATATCATTCGGCTTTCAAAGGGAGAGGAATGGCTTTTTCTGAAGTGCGTGAATATCAATATGGAGACGATATCCGCGACATCGATTGGAATGTGACTGCTCGATATAATCGTCCGTTCATAAAGGTGTTTGAAGAGGAACGCGAGATGACAGTGATGTTGCTTGTGGATGTTTCAGAAAGTCTTTCGTTTGGAACTTCTCATCTGATAAAGCGGGATATGGTGGCAGAAATAGCTGCAACACTGGCTTTTTCAACTATTCAGAATAACGATAAAGTAGGGTTAATATTCTTTTCAGATGAGATTGAGAAGTTTATTCCACCTAAAAAAGGACGAAAACATGTCCTTTTTATTATTCGTGAAATTTTGGGATTTGAGCCGACAAGCAAAGGTACGAACATAGGAATGGCTTTGCGTTACATGACCAATGCCATTAAAAAAAGGTGTACCACTTTCTTGATTTCGGACTTTATTGATACGAACGATTACAAACAGGCTCTTAAGATTGCTAATAGAAAACATGATGTGGTTGCATTGCAGGTGTACGATCGGATGAGTACAGGTTTAAAGTCCGTTGGACTGATGAAGGTACATGACCCTGAAACAAATCAGGATACATGGATCGATACATCGTCTAAAAGGACGCAAGCTGATTATCTCAATTGGTGGAGCACTCAGCAACAAACAATGGTTAATGCATTCAAACAGAGTAAAGTAGATAGTGTTTCGGTTTCAACCGACGATGATTTTGTGAAATCGTTGATGATGCTTTTTCAACAACGTAGTTAGAAATGATAGAAATATTGAAGTATATTCAACAAACATATAGTTTAGCAATTAAACAACTGGTTCTCATTTGTTTTGCAATCCTGGTTTCTGCAACCGGTGCTTACGCACAGAAAGCGACGGTGCAGGCAACAATTGAACCAGCTGAAATCATGATTGGAGAACAGGCACTGCTTGATTTAAAGGTGATTGCACCTAAAGATATGCAGATTCATTTTCCGGTGTATGATAAGGAAATTATGCCGGGACTTGAGGTTTTGACCATGCTAAAACCTGATACTCTATTAGAAAACAATGTGATGACTTTGCATTTTAAATATGTAGTCACTTCGTTTGATTCTACTTTGTATTATGTTCCCTCAATCCCCATTTCCAATGGAGTGGATACCATTTTTTCGAATGCTTTTGGGTTGAAAGTGACCTCACCTGAACTGAGTGATTCTACTAAAGCATATCTGGATAAGCTTAAGAATAAGGAAACGGATTCAATCGACTTTAATCAACTGCAACTGAATGATATCAAACCTATTCAGAAACCACCATTCGTATGGACCGATTATCTGTGGATATTATGGATTTTTGCTGGTGCTGTACTGATTATTCTCTTGGTTATCGGAATAACAATGCTTATCATTAATAAAAAGCGAAAGGGTTACTTCTTTAAACCGCCTGAAGTTTTGCCGGCACACGTGCGTGCTATCAAAGCGCTGGACAAACTAAAGGATGAGAAAATTTGGCAGAAAGGCAACGATAAAGAATTCTATACAAAGATAACGGACATCTTACGTCAGTATATGTCTGAACGATTTGGTGTGAATGCCATGGAGTTGACTTCAGGCGAAATTATGCAGGAAATGCAAATGCGGACGGACAAAGACTCGGTGATGGAGAACTTGAAACAGATTCTTTCAACTGCCGATTTAGTAAAGTTTGCCAAGTATAAACCTTTTACTGATGAAAATGATTTGGCAATGATGAATTCGTATTTCTTTGTAAATCAGACGCGTGAACCTGATCCAATTCCGGATCCTAAAGATAAAACGAAGGATCAATCTGCTGGAAAGGAGGGTGAAAATGCATAATGTTGAGTTTTTACACTCGGGTTATTTATGGCTGTCGCTCATAATTATTCCTTTGGTCATCTTTTATGTGCTGAAATCATCAAAAGGTCATGCTTCTTTTAAACTGGCATCGACCAATGCTTTCAAAAACACCAAACCTGGATGGAAAGTGCGTTTGAGACATCTTCCATTTGTTTTGAGAATGATAACTATCGCTCTGATAATTATTATAATTGCTCGCCCTCAATCAGTAAATAGCTGGGAGGAAAGCGAAAGTCAGGGAATTGATATGGTTATGGCATTGGATGTTTCTGGTTCAATGCTTGCTCAGGATTTACAACCAAACAGACTGGAAGCGGCAAAGAATGTGGCATCCGAATTCATAACTGAACGGAAAAACGACAATATCGGACTGGTAACTTTTGCAGGGGAAAGCTTTACACAATGCCCGCTGACAACCGATCACGCGGTTTTGTTGAACTTGCTTAACTCGGTTGATTTTGGCGTTATCGAAGATGGAACGGCTATTGGATTGGGATTGGCGAATTCTGTGAACCGACTTAAAGAGAGTGAATCTAAATCGAAAGTGGTTATCCTCCTTACTGACGGTACAAACAACAGCGGACAGATTGCTCCGCTTACGGCTGCCGATCTTGCTCAATCATATGGAATTCGTGTCTATACAATAGGTGTGGGCACCAAAGGTATGGCGCCAACTCCTGTTCAAACGCCTTTTGGAATAAGGTATCAAAATATGGAGGTATCAATTGATGAGGAGACTTTGAGGAATATTGCTTCAATTACAAATGGGAAATATTTCCGTGCAGAAAACACTGAGGGACTGCGCGAAATCTATCATGAGATTGATGCGATGGAGAAATATCTCATAAATACCCAGAATGTTACGCGTCGACAGGAATTGTTTGTACCAATTGGTTTTCTGGTTTTATTGTTGATGTTGTTGGAGTTGCTTTTAAAAAGAACGGTTTTCAGAAGTATTCCATAGTTATTATAGTAAAAGAATTACCCTAAAAGGGATCAATAAGATATGTTTAGATTCGAGAATCCTGAGTATTTATATTTGTTTATAGCAATGCCATTATTTGTGGTATTGTACATTTGGCTTAACATCCGCAAACGCAAAGATGTTGAGAAACTTGGTGTGCTTTCTACGCTAAAAATGATGATGCCTGAATTGTCTTTGGGGCGCTCGTATACTAAGTTTTGGGTCATTTTTGGGGCAATGTGCATATGTATTTTCATGATTGCGCGTCCACAATTTGGCACAAAAGTTGAAAAAGTTGAGAAGAAGGGGATTGAACTTGCAATTGCTATCGATGTCTCAAACTCAATGCTGGTACGTGATGTTGAACCCGACCGCTTAGAAAAAGCGAAACAAATGCTTACGCGCATTATTAATGTAAGGGATCAGGACAAAGTGGCACTCGTAGTTTTTGCGGGTGAAGCATTTGTCCAGATGCCGCTTACTGGTGATACGCAATCGGCTAAATTGTTTCTCAAATCAATCGACCCAAACTTGGTCCCTGTTCAGGGAACAGCAATCGCTGACGCTATAGATTTGTGTGTGCGCTCTTTTTCCGGTGATAAAGATGTGGATAAAGCAATGATTCTTATCACTGATGGCGAAGATCATGAAGGAAATGCTATGGAAGCCGCACGCAAAGCTGCAGAAGCAGGGATCATGGTTAACGTTGTTGGTATTGGATCTACTGAAGGTTCTCCAATACCTCAATCAATGTATAGTAATGATTTTAAGACAGATAGTGAAGGTAATGTTGTTGTCTCAAAGTTAAATGAACAGATGTGTCAGGAAATTGCTCAAAGTGGTAAAGGTTTATATGTTCACGCTGATAATTCCAATTCTGCCGTGAGAACACTGGAATCTGAATTGGAAAACTTACAGACTAAGAAAACTGCAAGTCTCAGTTACTCGGATTATGATGAGAAATTTGATATATTTGCGTGGATATTGCTAGTTATGTTAGTTTTTGAATTGTTTATTCTTGATAAGAAAAATCCGATGTTTAAGAACATTCGCTTATTCAAATGAAAGTAGATATTACGAAATATGGTTTGATTTTTGTAGCTCTGTTGGTGTCATTATCAGCAGTAGCACAGAAAGATGTGCGGAAAAATGTACGGAAAGGTAATAAAGCTTACAATAATCAGAAGTACTCTGAAGCATTCAAGTTTTACAACAATGCAGTAAAAGAGAATCCTCAAGATAAAGAAGGGAACTACAATTTAGGTAATACCTTTTATCGTCAAAAACAATGGGATAAGTCGGTTGATCAATATCAAAAGTATCTTACTTCTGAAACAGAAGATCCCATAAAAATGTCTGCTGCCTGGCATAATATTGGTAATACTTTACTTCAAAAGAAGGATCTTGGAAAATCGATAGAAGCTTACAAGATGGCGTTGCGCATTAATCCTAAAGATGAACAGACTCGTTATAATCTGGCAGTTGTACAGAAAATGATGCAGGATCAACAGGATCAACAGGATCAGAGTGGTGGAGGTGAGAATCAGCAACAGCAGAATGATCAGCAGAATGATCAACAGCAACAGAATCAGAATAAAGATCAGCAGAAAAAGGCCGAGGAACAAAACCAACCTGAACAAATGTCTCGTGATAATGCACGCCAAATGCTGCAAGCAATAGAACAAGATGAACAGGAAACTCAGGAAAAAGTGAATCGAATGAAGGCTGAGATGCAAAAACAAAAGGCACAGAACAACCGAAGAAATAATAAGGATTGGTAACTGATTATCAAATGTACAAAATGAAGTTTATAAATAGAATATATCAATTTGCTTTATTTGCAGTATTGCTATTGATGACCGGGATTTCGGTTGCCGAAGCGCAGGTATCGTTTAAAGCTTCTGCCCCCCGCTCGGTAGTTCAAGGAGAACAGTTTCGCTTATCTTATACTCTAAATAAAGAAGGTAATGAACTGCAACTTAACGCTGATTTAAAGGATTTTGAGGTATTATACGGACCCTCTGTGTCAAGAAGTTACAGTAGACAAACCATTAATGGGAAAACAACATCAGAGAGTTCATTTACTTACACTTATATTTTAGTTGCACCAAAAACAGGTAATTTCAATATCGGTCCTGCAACAGTGAAAGTAGATGGTAGTCAATATAAATCCAATTCTTTTACAGTTGAAGTATTGCCACCCGATAAATCTTCACAATCTCAATCAAATAGTGGATCAAGTTCGCGTGGATCAGCTATTGCTCCCTCACAATCTAGTTCTTCAGGAGGTAAAGTAAATTCAAATGATGCATTTATTCGTGCAATAATTTCTAAAAATGATGTATATGAACAAGAAGGGTTTACAGTAACTTTTCGATTATATACAACGCTGAATGTGGTTAACTTTGGAAAAATAGAGTTTCCAGAATTTGAAGGTTTCATGGTTGAAGAAGTTCCATTTCCTTCAAACCAGCAACTTAAAATGGAACGTTACAATGGCAGGAACTACTACACTGCAGATCTACGAAAGACTTTACTTTTCCCCCAACGATCAGGTAGAATAAATATTCCGAGTGGGAAACTGGAAATGGTTTTTTCTGTTCCTTCAGGTAAAAAGATTGAGACTTTCTTCGGTTCTCAAGAGGTAATGGTCGATGTTGCAAAAACATTGGTTACCAATCCGGTCTCAATAAATGTAAGACCTTTGCCTAATGGTAAACCTGACAACTTTTCAGGTGGGGTAGGAACTTTCAGTTTTAAATCAAGTATTAGTACAACAGACACAAAAGCAAATGAACCAGTGACTGTCAAGTTGGAAATATCGGGTACAGGTAATTTAAAACTGATTCAAAATCCAAAGATTGAATTTCCTTCAAATTTTGAAGTGTATGATCCCACGATTAATAACAATATTCAAATTGCTACAAATGGTACAACTGGTACTAAAGTGATTGAATATCTGGCAATTCCTCGTTATGAAGGTACATATGATATTTCTTCAATCGAGTTTTCTTATTTTGATTTAGGAAGTGGAACATACAAAACGCTTTCTTCACCAGCATATGATTTAAAAGTTGCAAAGGCTGACCCAAGTAAGGCATCTTCAAGTAATTTTATTAATAAGCAAGATGTAGAAGTAGAACAGGATATAAGGTTTATAAAAACCAAAGATCCTGATTTTCAGCCCAAGAGTGTTTATTTTGTTGGTTCTTTTAGTTATTGGTTGTGGTATTTCATCCCTCTTTTATTATTAATTATTCTTTATTTATTTAACAGAAAACAGGCAATAGAAAGTGCAAATATCACATTGATGCGCAATAAAAAAGCAAATAAAGTTGCTACAAAGCGTCTTAAGATTGCTGAAAAATATCTTAAGGATGCAAAGAAAACACCTTTCTATGAGGAGATGCTTCGAGCAATTTGGGGCTATTTTAGTGATAAATTATCAATACCCGTTGTAAGTTTGTCAAAAGATAATGTTGGAACAGAGTTATCTAAAAAAGGTATAGATGAAATGTTGATTGATAAATTTATGAATATTTTACATACTTGCGAGTTTGCACAATATTCACCTGCTGAAAGTTCAACAGCTATGGACGAAGTATATAAAGAAACAGTTGAAGCAATCGACGAAATGGAAAGTAGATTAAAGAAAGTGGATACTGTAAAAAAACAATAATAATGAGAGCACAAACTAAAATTTATATTTTCTGTTTTGGATTTATTCTCAGTTTATTTCCATTGTCGGCTGAGAATACCGATATAAATGCTGCTTCAGATGCTTATCGTAATGGTAATTTTAAGAAAAGCATCGAGTTATATGAAATTATTGTTGATTCTTTTTTAAAACAAGGAGAGGAATCAGCAGAATTATATTATAACATAGGAAATGCTTATTTTCGAGATAATCAGATAGGTGAGGCTATTTTGAATTATGAACGAGCATTATTGTTGGACCCAGGAGATGGTGATATTAGACATAATCTACGTTTTGCAAATTTGAGAACTGAGGATAAAATTGATACAACTCAGAATCTTTTCTTTGTAAATTGGTTTAGATCTATTCAAAATATGTTCAACTCAAATACATGGGCTACAATTGCCATAATATTATTTATTCTCTTTTTGGGTTGTGCAGCAATTTATCTTTTTGTGCGTATTCTTTGGGCAAAGAAGGTCGCTTTCTATACAAGTGTTTTGATTTTTGTGTTATTAATAGCAGCCAATGTTTTTTCCTTTAGACAAAAAGATTTACGACAAAACCACAATCAAGCAATTATATTGACGGGAGCAGTAACAGCAATGTCATCTCCTGATAATAATAGTACCGAAGTTTTTCAACTACATGAAGGGACAAAGGTAAAGATAACTGGAACAGATGGCATTTGGTATGAAGTTGAAATTGCTAACGGAAGTGTAGGTTGGCTCAATAAAGAATCTGTTGAAATCATTTAAATCAATCTGATTATATTTCTTATTAAATAGTTGTTATTATTTTTTTTATAATCTAAGTCACTACTGTCCACTAAAAATCAGAAAAAGTTCTTTGAAATTATTGATATACTATACTTTACGGGTCATTTTTTAGCGTGACGATTTGAAATTATATTTTTGTTCTTTTTATTATGAAGGAACAATGAATAAAGGCAAATACGTGTACACTCAAATTGTAGAGTTCTTACCTCAGCGGGTTTTTGACACCATTGTCTTAAAGTACGATGGTAACAGATATGTAAAACATTTTACCTGTTGGAATCAACTACTTGTGATGGTGTTCGGACAACTTACCAACCGTGACAGTTTACGTGATTTGATTGTGGCAATTGAAGCCCACAGCAGAAAGTGTTATCATCTCGGTTTTGGGAAAAGTGTTACCCGCAGTAATCTCTCAAAAGCAAATGAGAATCGCGATTACAGGATCTTTGAAGAGTTTGCTTATTATCTCATTGGAGTTGCCAGACAAAAGCTGGAAAACAACGATTTTGAGATAAAAGGTAAAGTCTATGCTTTTGATTCCACAACCGTAGATTTATGCTTGTCGGTATTTTGGTGGGCTAAGTTTCGCAAGAATAAGGGTGGAGTAAAAATCCACACCCTTCTGGATATAACCACACAGATACCGGTTTTTGTACATATTACTACCGCTTCGGTTAATGATGTGAATGCAATGGATGTAATTCCTTATGAGGCCGGTGCCTATTATATCTTCGACAGAGGATATGTTGATTACACCCGTTTATATAGGATCACAAAACTGGAATCTTCATTTGTAATTAGAGCCAGAAAGAACCTGAAGTTTGAAGTTAAGACTAATAACCCGGTAGATGAAACTACAGCTGTCATAGCCGATCAGACAGGTTTCTTAAAAGGGATCTACTCATCTAAAGATTATCCGGAAAGCCTCAGGAGAGTTGCTTTTTACGACAAGGAAAAGAATAGAACGCTCATATTCCTTACAAATAATTTTGAACTCACAGCGAAACAGATTGCAATGCTTTATAAGAACCGTTGGCAAATAGAACTGTTTTTCAAATGGATCAAACAGCATCTAAAGATCAAATCTTTTTGGGGAACTTCCCCGAATGCGGTTAGAATCCAAATATACAGTGCAATTATCGCATATTGTTTGGTTGCAATTGTGGGACACGATTTACAAATCAATCGTACAACTTACGAGATTTTGCAAATTTTAGGAATTTCTCTCTTGGATAAAACCCCTGTAAAAGAGCTATTTACATATATAGATATCAATGATGTCAAAGAACGAAATGATAATCAACTGACTCTCAACTTATTTTAAGTGGACAGTAGTGAATCTAAGTATAAAAAGTATAATGAAAGAAGCCGTAGAAAACCTATTGCCCTACGAAAGGGAAATTTTTTTTGCTCTTAATGGAAGTAACTCTGTCTTTCTCGATAATTTGTTTTGGACATTGACTGGAAGAATTATATGGATTCCTGTCATACTTTTTTTACTTTTTATGTTCTTTTACAAAGTTCCTAAAAAAGAGGGCGTTCTTGTTACCATTTGTTTTATACTAATATTGGTTTTTTGTGATCAAGTTGCATCTTCAGTTTTTAAACCTTTTTTCGAACGTTTACGTCCAACGCATCATCCCGACTTTGAAAAATACGTAGACATTGTAAATGGTTACAAGGGAGGAGTATATGGATTTATTTCAAGTCATGCCGCGAATGCTTTTGGTATTGCTGTTTTCCTTTCACTATTATTCAGAAATAAATGGATAGTTATTTCGTCATTTTTGTGGGCTACAATAAATAGCTATACGCGAATATATCTTGGTGTTCATTTCGTTTCCGATGTTATAGGAGGAATAATAGTAGGGTCAGTTGTAGCTTTGTTATTATATTTGCTTTATGTACGGATTCGAGTTAAGTGTTATCATGTCGAAAAGCAATGCAAATATGTTTCTGTTTATTCATTTAAAAGTGGAAAGAGCATAGGGTTGTTTATTTTATTATATATGGCTTCAGTAATTATTTTTAGCCCTTTTTTAGCAACTTTAGTTCATTGATAAATGTTATATACAATGTAAAGAGAGTATAAATTATATTTTTGTTCTAATAGTTGTTTTTATAAAAAAAATAACGTAAGTTTAGGGCATTAAATATTCTGAACCAAATTAATTATTTCAAAAGATTAAGAGCCATGGCAAGAACAATTTCATTTAACGATTTAAGAGCACTTAAAGATAAGTTGCCCGATGGAAGTATTGTAAAAATCGCTGAGAAACTGGGCCTCACACCCGATACCGTTCGCAATTATTTTGGTGGTTACAACTACCGTGAAGGTAAAAGTGTTGGGGTCCATATTGAACCGGGTCCTAATGGAGGTATAGTAATGCTAGATGACACAACAATTTTTGATGAGGCATTACATATTTTGGGTTTGAGCGATTATCCCGAGCAAATTGTAGAAAAAGAATTTTCGGAATTACCCTAATGAAAAGTATGATATAGGAGCCCAATATTTGAATGAACAAATATTGGGTTTTCTTTTACAAATAACTTAACTAAATTATTCTATTAAGATGGAAAATAAAAAAGGTTCAAAAGAAAAAGAAGATAATCTGGTCACGGTTGCTATCCATACATACGAAAAAGCACAAATACTGAAAAGCATTTTAGAGTCAGAAGGTGTTCCTGCAGTGATTAATGGTATTAACTTGATTCAGCCAATTTTACCTGGAAATGCTCGTGTGCGAATTAATGAAAGTGACCTTCCACGAGCATTGGAAATTATTGAAAGTGTGGATTTATCAAATGAAAACGAAAAAGAAAAAGAGGAAGAAATAGAACCTCGTAAAGAGATTTTAGTTCCAGTAGATTTTTCTGATTATACTTTAAAAGCATGTGTTTTTGCTTTTGGTTTAGCTAGTAATATGAATTGCAAGATCAAATTGATGAATGTTTTTTATACTCCTTTTTATCCTGCAGCAATTCCTTTTGGTGATTCTTTTACAGTTCAAGCCCCAGATCAAGATTTATTGAAAGATATTCGTGAACGTGCTGAAACAGATATGAATAATCTCTCCAAAACGCTTAAAGCGAAAATAGATAATAGTGAAATACCTAATGTCTCATATTCATTTATCTTGCAGGAGGGACTTCCTGAAGAAGAGATTATTATTTATTCTAAAAAGATGCGTCCATTAGCTATTGTCATGGGTACAAGAGGTCAAAATGCAAGAGAGTTTGATATTATCGGAAGTGTGACAGCCGAAGTTATTGATGGTTGTAAAACACCAATTTTTGCAATTCCTGAAAGTGCAGCGAATAAGACTCTTAATGATATTCAACGAATGGTGTTTCTGACTAATTTTCAAGAACGAGAAATTAAAGCTTTTACAACTTTAATGAAGTTTGTTGAAGATCGAAATTCAAAGATTTACTTTGTGCATCTTACAAATAAAGATGATTTTTTGAACGAAGTGAAACTTTCCGGCTTTAAAGATTATCTTACAAAAAGTTATTCACATTTACAGTTCGAATATAGTTTAATAGACCGATCTGAAGAAGGTTTAGAAAACACTTTAGAAAAGTTTATTGAGGAAAACAACATTGAAATGATTGTAATGTCAGGTTCAAGAAGAAACATTTTCTCACGTATGTTTAATCCTGGCATTGCCCGAAGGATGCTATTTCATTCAAATACACCAATATTGGTGGTAAAAGGCGAATAAATATTGATAAAAAACCTGATGTTCACACATCAGGTTTTTTTATCAATATTGTCTTTTTAAACTATAATTTCAGGACTAAGTAGGGCCAGTTTTTTACTTAACACCTAATTTTGTTTTCACATCAGTAGTTATGTTTTTAGCTGTAGCTTGATTAATATAAACTAGTTGAGAATACATTGTAGCTACATCGAAAACATATGTATAACCATTTGCATCTGCAACTGTTTTTATTGCATCGCTTATTTTCTTGTTGACAGGAGCTAAAAGTTGTTGTTGAAGATCCTGAAGTTCTTTTTGGCTGTTTTGAATATACAATTGATATCTCTCATTGATTTGTTCCAATTGTTTTTGTTGATCTGCTTTAACGGCATCAGAAGAAGTTGTTGCAGTTGCTTGAAATTCTTCATTTTTTTTGTTAAATTCTTCAACTAGAGCTTGACCATTTTTAGATATCTGAGCTTGTTTTTCACTCAATTGAGTTTCAATTCCTGGAACTTCCGGCATTACTGCAAAAATCTCCTGAGTATTGATATATGCAAGTTTGTCTTGCGCAAATGCTGCGATTGGAGCAATTGCAATAAATAGAATAAGTAATTTTTTTAACATAGCGATTATTTGTTTTTATTAATTTGTTATCATTTTAATTATGTCAATTGTTTCCAAAACAAACTTGCAGAACTATTTTTACTTATGATATTTGATTGATGAATAATCAACAATAACATGAAAATAGAAAGCAAAGTTAGGTTTTTTAATTTAATTTCCCAACATCTCAAGTACCTGATCACTAATATCAATAGAAGGTGAAGCAAAGATAATGGATGTTGCTGATGCTCGATCAATTACCATTTGGTACCCAGAGGCGTTTGAAATTGACTTTATAGCTTCATAAATTTCATCTTGAATAGGTTTCATAAACTCTTCGCGACGTTTTAATAATTCACCATCAGGTCCAAAATAGGAGTTGCTCAAATTGCTTATTTGATTCTCTTTTTCGACAATCTCATTTTCACGTCTAGTTTTCTCGTCACCTTTCAATAAATCAAAATCTTTTTGATATTTTTTATACAAAGCCTCTACCTCAGTAGTTTGTGCTTCAATTTCAGCTTGCCATTGTTTAGAAGCTTCTTCCAATTCATTGTTAGCTTGTTCAACCGCTGGAATTTTTTTTAAAATATATTCCATATCAATTAATGCATATTTCTGTGCATAAGCAGAGCTAACAGCTATTATGCTAAATAAACAGATTAATAATAATGACTTTTTCATATTGCTTTATTTAATATACTTGTTAATAAAGACGTAATTAGAAAAGAAACGTTTATTATTGTATATGTAATTAATCTTAATTATGCTTAGAATTCTTGTCCAATGACAAAGTGGAATTGACTTCCGCCTCTTTGACCTGTTCTTGGAGCAACATCAAATCCATAAGCCCAGTCGATCCCCATCAAACCTATCATAGGTAAAAAAATACGAACACCGACACCCGCTGAACGTTTCAAATCGAAAGGATTAAAATCAACAATTTGATTCCATGCGTTACCAGCTTCCAAAAATGCTAAGCCATAAATTGTAGAGTTAGGTTCCAGAATAAATGGGTATCTTAATTCAAGTCCTAATCTGGTATAAGCTCTTGCTTGTTCTGCTATTGACAGATTTTCATAACCACGTAAAGCGATATTTTCAGTTGCGAATGAACTCGAATAACCGCTCATTCCATCACCTCCAACATCGAAGGTTTCAAATGGAGTCAGTTTGTTTTTGTTAAAAGAACCAATAAGTCCAAATTCAGCACGAGTTGCGATAACGGGAGTTCTTTTTGCAGCCTGTGTTAAAGGAGTATAGGTACGTATTTTTAGTTTCCATTTATGATACTCATTCCATTTATATTTTTCAGGATCATTATTTGCCATAGATGCATAATCTTTTCCATCAACTAAAGAGAATGGAGGTGTAATGCCCAAATTTAATGTGAATTGAGAACCTGATCGTGTATAAAGAGGATTATCAATAGAATTTCTTGCTAAAGTTAGATTTAGCAAAACACTGTTGCTGACACCTGTACTGAATGGGAAATAGTTATACTGCCAATTCTTAAGGCCGTAACGTTGGTAACCTAATTCACCTTGTACATAGAAATAATCATCAGGCCATTCCAATCGTTTTCCATATCCAATAGAAAAGCCAACCATACTGAATACTTGATTTGGGTCAGAAGCATTTTCTGCCATATCTTGATAACCGCCTCCACTACCGTAACCGCTACCGTAACCGCTACCGTAACCACTACCGTAACCGCCGTAACCGCCGTAACCGCCGTATCCACCGTACCCACCATAAGGATTATAATACATATTGTTATACATATTCTGTTGGTAGTAGTTTGAGTTCAAACCAGTATATCTAGAATAATAAGTACTTATTGAAAAGTTGTTTGGGCGTTTTCCTCCAAACCAAGGTTCGGTAAATGAAAACTGATAAGATTGATAATATTGTCCATTAGTTTGAGCGCTCAAAATCAATGTTTGTCCCTCTCCCTGAGGAATAATTCCCTTATAAGATTTGGGATTCATCAGATTTTTAAGTGAAAAGTTCTTTAGTTGCAAACTCAATTTGCCAACCAAGCCTGTTACACCCCATCCGGCAGAGACTTCTATTTGGTCGTTACCTTTAGATGTCAATGGATAAGTAAGATCAACGGTTCCGTCCTCTTGATTAGGGACAACTCCTGGTTGAAGATTTTCGGGATCGAAATGACCAGTTTGTGCTATTTCTCTAACTGAACGAATCAGGTCATCCTTACTAAAAATAGTACCCGGTTTTGTTCGTAATTCACGGCGAATTACGTCTTCATATAGCCTGTCGTTTCCTTGAATAATAACTCTTTTAATTGTAGCTTTTGGACCTTCAATTACTCGTAGTTCCAGTTCTACTGAATCGTTTTGAATATTTATTTCAACAGGATCAATATTTGAAAAAAGGTAACCATTATTCTGATAAACATTTATAACCGCATCTTCATCAGATATTAATCGTTCTTGTAATTTTTTCTGATTATAGATTTCTCCCGGTTTCATATTCAGTACATTTCCAAGATATTCGGAATTGTACTGTGTATTCCCTATCCAGTTTATATCTTTGATATAATATTGCGGACCTTCAGAAACATTAATTACAATATTAACCGTTTTAGGATTATGAGGATAAACAGAATCAGATAATATTTCAGCATCCCTATAACCTAATTCGTGATATTTACTAAGTAAGTTCTTTTTATCTTCCTGATACAAGTTATCAACGAACTTTTTCGTACGAAAAAAGTTAATGAGTTTTCCTTTTTCATTAGTCTTTTTCATAGCCCATTCGAGTTTGCTATCAGAAATAGCCTCGTTTCCAAGAATATCAATATTATTGATCTTGATTTTTTCTTTTTTGTCGACAATAATATCCAAGATTACCTGATTTTTACCAGCTGGATCAGGACGTTGGTTAATTGAAACCTCAGCATCTCCAAACCCTTTATCCGAGAAATAAGTTTTAATAATCTTTTCAGCATTATCAATTTGATTAGGTGTAATTTGAACACCCTTAACCATTCCTACTTTTTCCTCAATATCCTCTTGTTCATTCTTCTTCATGCCCGAATAGTGAATATTCGTAACGCGAGGTCTATCAGTAAGTTTCAGCTCCAGCCATATGCTGTCGCCCTTAATTTTATCTACCAGAATTTTTGTATCCGAAAATAAGCCCTGGTCCCAAAAGCGTTGTACTGCATTCGTAATTTCATCGCCAGGCACTAAGATCTCCTGTCCCTTTGATAAGCCTGAGAAACCTATTAACACAAAATCCTCATACATTGAGTTCTCCAACCCCGTAACACTAATATCCGCAATAATATACGATTTTGGTGTTGCTGTATAGTTTATAATCGGTTTCACATCTACTGAATCAGTAGCTATTAGCTGAATGCTGTCGTTTGTTGGTACTATTTGACTAAAAGTATTTACCTGAAAAAGGACAGTAAAAAGTATTAATATGAAAAATGTTCTCTTTAACATTGTTTGAATTTTTCTATGCTGATATATTCAGTCGTTAATTGAAATAAAGTTCAATCGTACGATTCAATCTGTTCACTTATTTTGCCAAACCGGCGTTCTCTATTCTGAAATTCCAGAATAGCTTCATAAAAAGTATCTTCTGTAAAGTCAGGCCAAAATATTTCTGTAAAATAAAACTCTGTATATGCTGATTGCCAGAGAAGGAAATTACTTATTCGCTGTTCTCCTCCAGTTCGTATTAGCAATTCAGGATCAGGTATTCCCTTAGTCGTTAGATAATCAGAGACTAAGTCCTCATTAATATCATTTAGTTGAAGATGACCATCCTTCACTTCTTTGGCAATTAATTTCAATGCGTTTCCTATCTCCCATTTTGACGAATAGCTCATTGCAACAACCAATTTCAACCCCGTACATTGAGAAGTTGCATCAATAGATGCCTGTAAACTCTCTCTAGTCTTTACCGGCAACCTACTCAGATCGCCAATACTTATCAGTTGTACATTATTCTTTACCAGATTTGGAGTTTCCTTTTTGAGAGCATAAACCATAAGCTCCATTAATGATTCCACCTCTTCTTTTGGTCGTTCCCAATTTTCTGTTGAGAAAACATAAACAGTCAAATATTCGATACCAATTTCGGAGGCAGCTTCAACTGCTCTATGTAAAGCAGCAACTCCTTCCTGATGACCTTCAGAGCGATGCAGACCATTTGCTTTGGCCCAACGTCCGTTTCCATCCATTATGATAGCAACATGCTTTGGTAAGCTCGAAGTATTTATATTATTAATCAAAGACATAAACAAGGAAATACATTTTATATCGTTCAATTATTATTCACTACCAATTTATTTAGTCGTCCTCTCCAAATATCAGACAATTGAGTATTATTACCCGCAGTTCCACCGAAAATCCAAATAAAGTTATCTGCATCTTTCAAAACAGAAGCACTCTTTCTGAAAGTGAAATCGATCGGCAATGCCTGTGAAGTGCTCACTTTTGTCCAACTGACACCGTAGTTTTCAGAAGAATAAATCTCATTTTTTGTACCATTCTGTGCAAAGAAATACAATTTGGAATCATAAGGAAACAAATTGCCACCCTGTAATTCTTCTGCAACATTATGTTTTAGGATTGTGATTTTATTATCATTTTCTTTTAAAATCCAGATTGTGTTATGATTTAGCGAACCCGAAGCAGTAGCCCCTCCGGCAACAACAATGAATTTTGCTGAGAATATTAGCGGATTTTCATAACTCACCGATGAGTAGGCATTTATAGGAAATTCATCAGGTATTTCATTTAAAAGATGGAAACTTATCAAGTCTTTTGATTTTGCAAAAGTCAATTTCCCTTCATTTTCAACGATTACCAGAATTGAATCAGTGCCTGCAGAATGCATATTTCCTAAAATGGAGCGAACAGGATAAATGTTATTAGTTGAAATCCAACTACTTCCGTTTGTGGATTTATACACGTTATTCAATTGATCCAATACAAATCCGGTAGAGGTTTGCCCATTGGAAATGGTATGGATAGTCGATATGATTGTGTTTGTGGGAAGTCCGGTAATAGTAATTGGAGAATGTGTTGTAGGAGTAGAACGGTTTGTTGACAAACCATTTAAGTTTCCATTACTGCGATAGAAAGTATAAAAAGCGTTTCCCAGCAGAATCGTTTTTTGTTCGTTTACCTGAGTTGTTAAATAATTATCTTCAACATTTACCCAAGTTATGATATTTGGGTTCTGTTTATGAACATTCAATTTGAACTCATAAAGCATTTTAAACTTTCCATCTTCAGAATTAATCTCAAAAGATTTCAATCTTGATAAATCAACCGAATCCTGTCTGTTCCAAAAGTAAGTACTATCAGGATTAGAGAGAGAGAAACTGATGATTTCAGAATTTGTTTTTGTCGTAACATTTATCAGTGCATTTTTTGGTACAAAACCGAATTCGAGCGAATCCGGATTAAACACCCTTGGCTTTCCGTCTATAGCGCCCTTTTGATCAATAGCAAATTTTGCATTTTTCAAAGTCTTCGTTGAATCGTACTTCGCAGAAGCGGAAAATGCATACAATTGAGGGTCAGAAGAAGGTTCATACGACTGATAAGTGTCTGAATTATTCAAACATGAAGAAAATAGGATTATCCCAATAAAAAGAATCAGACTTCTATTAATATATTTTATAAACATTTGTTTCAAAAATAATTGTGCAACGTGTTTAAGATGTGCAAAAGTAGAAAGATTTTTCACTTAAACCTAAGCAAAATGAATATTTAAAGAAAATTTCGAGTTATTTCGTTCTTTAAATGGTATAGTAAAGAATTTGAATATCTTTTTGATATGCCATTGTACCATTTTAAAGAAGGCGATTTTACTCCAGATTCAAATTTCATATCTGAAACTTCTACATAAGCCTCATCCCATAAATCTTTTTCAATAAAAGAATTGAGCAGATAGGTGCCACCTTCAATCATTACCGAATAGATTTTATGAGTATAAAGATAGTTCAAAATCTTCAAATTCAAATCATTTGTAAAGTCAAAAGTTACAATAGTTACTGTATCTTTTTTTATATTATACTCCTTTTTTTCTGTAAACACTATTGTAGGTGCATTATCATTAAAAATCATTGAATCAGCAGGAATTCTCCCATTTCTGTCCAGTGTAATCCTCACCGGGTTATTGCCAGACCATTTTCTGGCAGTAAGTAGCGGATTATCTTTTATAACAGTGTTTGTGCCAACCATTATTCCCTGAACATCAGTACGTTCTCTGTGCACAAAACATTGAGTAAGAATATTGGATATTTTTGCCGGTGGAATATCCGCTGAATCTTTTCGTTCAATATCAATGAATCCATCATTACTTTGTGCCCATTTCAAAATAATATAGGGTCTTTTAAATAACTGATTCACAAAGAACATCTTGTTCAATTCTTTGGCCTCTTTTTCCAAAACTCCACATGAAACTTCAATTCCGGCATTTTGGAGTATCTCAATTCCTTTTCCGGCAACAGCAGGATTGGGGTCAGTTGAAGCAATTACTACCCTTGGAATACAATTCGAAATGATCAGTTGTGTGCAAGGAGGAGTTTTTCCAAAATGCGCACATGGCTCTAAAGAGACATAAAGGGTTGATTCCGAAAGAATTGAAGGATCTTTTACAGACGCGATAGCATTCACTTCGGCATGCGGTTTACCAAATTGGCGATGAAAACCTTCTCCGATTATTTTATCATTATGCACAATAACCGCTCCCACCATCGGATTCGGTTTTGTAAATCCCTCACCTTTTTTTGCCAGTTGAAGGCATCGAAACATATATTTTTCGTTAACGGTCATTTTATTTATCTTTGTTCTAATGAATCAAACAGAAAACATAGCAACTTATTTTACACGCGAATTGTCGGGATATTTTCCCAATGATGAAATAAAAGCCATAACACGACTTGTGCTAAAAGAAGTGTGTGGAATTTTGCCAAGTGACTTGTTCTCATGCAAAAATACGATTTTATCTGATGCTGAGAAACAAAAACTTGAGGATATTATTGTGCGGTTAAAAAAACAAGAACCACTTCAATATATTTTTGGAGAGACAAAATTTTATGGCTTAACTTTTCATGTGAATTCACATGTCTTAATTCCACGTCCCGAAACGGAAGAATTAGTAGAGTGGGTGATATCAGAAAAAGAAGATAAAACAAAACGCATTCTTGATATTGGGACGGGAAGCGGTTGTATTGCCGTTACACTAGCAAAAAAGTTACCATCAGTTTATGTTGAAGCATGGGATATTTCTGTCGACGCGCTAAAAGTAGCCGAAGAAAATGCGAAAATTAACAATGTTACCGTAAACTTCAAGCAAAAAGATGTATTAAAAGATGCTGAAGATGTTGAAACATTTGATGTTATCGTAAGTAATCCACCTTATGTAACAGAGAGTGAAAAGCACGAAATGGATTCCAATGTATTAGATTTTGAGCCGGAAACAGCACTGTTTGTCCCAGATGATAATGCATTGCTTTTTTACGAACGTATTGCCGATCTGGCTTTGAATAGATTGAATCCAAATGGAAAACTGTATTTTGAAATTAACAGGTGCAAAGGTAAAGAGATTGTAGAAATGCTTCTCCAAAAAAGATTTCTTTATGTAGAGCTCCGAAAAGATATATCAGGTAATGACAGAATGATTAGAGCACAGAGGCATGGATAATAGGGGAAAAAGTGCGATATCTGAAAAAACTGCTTATAGCAGAATGGCCCGCATTTGTTCAATGAAAGAATGTTGCGAGTTTGATATTCGTATAAAAATAAGGAGATACAACCTTGAAGAAGTAGGTGCCGAAGACCGAATCATAGCATTGTTGAAAAAAGGTAAATACATTGACGACCAGCGATATGTAGATAGTTTTGTCCACGACAAATTTCAGTTTAACAAATGGGGCAAATCCAAAATAGAAGCGGCCTTGTGGGAAAAGCACATCCCCGCAGAATTAATAAAGACCGCTTTTTCCGAAATTCCAAAAGATAAATGGCTGCAATCGCTCATGCTTCAGCTTGAAAATAAATACAAATCAATTAGTTTTCAATCAGAAATCGAAGCCAAAACAAAATTACTCCGTTATGCTGCTGGCAGAGGATACGGATATGAAGAATCTTTGAGATGTATAGAAGAACTGCTGCGTAAAAAGAATAAATAAAAAATGACCGCACATTCCATATTACATGATTTTCTGCATCTTTTCTTTCCCGATTGTTGTTGTGTATGCGGAAATAAACTAAATATATCAGAAAAAGGTATCTGTTTGGACTGCCTCTATAAATTACCAAAAACAAATAATTATAAAGAACCAGGAAACAAAGCCGAAGAACTTATGGCAGGACGACTTCCTTTTGAAAGAATTGCCTCTTTTTGTGTATATACAAAAGAAGGAATACTCCAAAAGTTGGTACATCAATTTAAGTACAACAATAGAAAAGAGGTGGCCATAATGCTTGGGCGACTTTTTGCAAAAGATCTTCTTGGCAGTGAGTTTATATCTTCTATCGATTTAATTGTGCCCGTGCCCCTCCATCCTAAACGTCAGAAGACCAGAGGATATAATCAGTCGGAGCAGGTTGCCAGAGGGTTATCTGAAATAACCGGAATACCCATTTCTACATCAATCTTATTTCGAACAATTTACAATCCCACTCAAACCAAAAGAAGCAGAACACAACGATGGGAAAATGTAAAAGATATATTTGAAGTGAGGAATAAAACCGTTTTTGCCGGTAAGCACCTATTGCTGGTTGATGATGTGATAACAACAGGTTCAACAATTGAGGCTTGTTCAATACCCATTTTAAAATGTCCCAATGTTAAAATAAGTATAGCCACGTTAGGAGAAGTTTTTTAAAAGATTTAATCATTAAAAATGTCGCTTTTTTTTGCGTAAAGTATTACTTTTGTATTTAATCCTGAAAGATGAACAAAAATGGAAATGATAAGAAAATTAACTGCTGAAAAACTGCTACACATAAAAGCTATAAAATTACAACCGGCAAACCCTTTCACTTGGGCATCGGGTTGGAAATCACCAATTTATTGTGACAATAGAAAATTAATGTCTTATCCGGCAATAAGAAACTTTATCAAAATAGAATTCTGTCGTTTAATTCTAGAAAAGTACCCACAAGTAGAAGCGATTGCTGGCGTTGCAACAGGTGCTATTGCTCCAGGTGCCATTGTTGCCGATGCGCTTGGATTACCATTTGTATATGTTCGTTCAGCACCAAAAGATCACGGCCTTGAGAACCTGATAGAAGGAGACCTGAAACCCAGACAAAAGGTGGTTGTTGTAGAAGATTTAGTGTCAACCGGCGGAAGTAGTCTAAAAGCTGTTGATGCCATCCGCAACAACGGTTGCGATGTATTAGGAATGGTTGCCATCTTCACTTATGGTTTTCCCATTGCCAAAGAAGCATTGAAAGAATCGCGCGTTGAACTTACAACATTAAGCGATTATGATGCAATTCTTGATGAGGCACTTCGTATCGATTATATTGCCGAATCAGATTTGAAGACATTAAAAGAATGGCGAAAAAAACCCGATCAGTGGGATGTAACAAAAACAAAATAGACAAATAGATGACCGAGTTTGTAAGTGAAATTAAAACAATTCCTCATACGCTTGAGAATGTTTACAGAGTTCTTTCTGATTTGAGTAAATTAGAGATGGTAAAAGATAAAATCCCGACCGACAAGATAAAGGATTTCACTTTTGATACCGACAGCTGCTCATTTAAGATCGACCCGATTGGTTACGTTAAATTTGTAGTTGTTGAACGCGAACCTAACAAACTGGTTAAATTCAAATCGGAAGACCTGCCATTTGAGGTGTTCTTGTGGTTGCAATTAGTCAGCAAAGATGAGAACGATACAAAGATGAGATTAACGGTAAAAGCAGATGTTAATGCCGTGATCAAATCTATGGTTTCAAAGCCGATGCGCGATGCTATCGATAAAGTTTCTGATGCTTTATCGCTTTTACCTTACGATATTATATAATCAACATAAGCAATAAAATGAATACGCATCGATTAAATTACCGATGCGTATTTTTTATTTCATATTATTTCTAATTGAGCTTCTTCTCCGGATTTTAATTTCATAACTATAAATCCATCAACAATATTCAATGATTTTCCATAATGTTTTATGGACGTCACATAACTAGGTACTTTAAACTTGAAAGAATTTGAAACATCTGCTTTGATCTTCACCTTAGTAAGCTGTTTGTTTTTCCAGAATGCATCTACCTCAGCTCCGCCGCGAACTCTCAATCCCTTAAAATTACCCGTTGCCCAAACATCTGGTAACGCTGGAAGCAATTCAATAAAACCATCCTGACTTTGGATGAGCATCTCCGCTATTCCTGAAGTACCACCAAAATTTCCATCAATCTGAAATGGGGGATGGGCACAGAACAGATTCGGATAGGTCCCGCCTCCGTGACCCGACATAGATGTTTCATCGCCCAAAACTGGCTCGAGCAGACTTTTTAACAATTTATATGCTCTGTTCCCATCTTGTAGCCGAGCCCAGAAATTTATTTTCCATGCACGAGACCATCCAGTACCTCCATCACCTCTCCTGTTCAAAGTTTCTCTTGCTGCAGCAGCTAATTCGGGTGTTTTGTTTGGCGAAATCTGGTTCGACGGATATAAACCATATAAATGAGAAACATGGCGATGTTGTGGTTCAGCCTCTTCGTAATCCTCCAACCATTCCTGCAAGTAACCCTTCGGACTAATTTGCATAGGAGGAAGTTTTGGCAATGCTTCATTTATCTTCTTCACTGTTTCATCTTCAATCTCAAGAATTCCGGCAGCAGATAATACATTCGTAAATAATTCATTGACGATTTGAACATCCATAGTTGGACCCATACAAACATTCACAGCTGTTTTGGTCCCTGGCATGTAAAAAGCATTTTCCGGAGATGAGGAAGGAGCAGTAACTAACCATCCGTTTTTGGGCTCTGTAATCATACTGGTCAAAAAATAATCGGCTGCTGCTTTCAATGTTGGGTAAACCTTTTTCAGGTACTCTTTATCCTGAGTATAAGCATAATGTTCCCACAAATGTTCACAAAGCCAGGCGCCGCCGGTTGTAGTTGATCCCCAAGATGCATGTTCGCCGGGTGCTGTAAATTTCCACGGGTTACTCATCATATGGGCCATCCAACCTTCTGCTCCATAGTATGTTTCAGCTGTCGCAGTTCCGGATGGTACCAACGATTGCGTAAATTCAATAAGTGGTACATGCAAATCTGATAGGTTACATACTTCTACTGGCCAATAATTCATTTGTAGGTTGATGTTCAGATGGTAATCGCCATTCCATGGTGTCTGAACGGTATTTGCCCAAAGTCCCTGCAAATTCAACGGTAAACTATTTTTGTTTGTACCGCTAATCATCAGATAACGACCAAATTGAAAGTATAATACGGCAAAAGATGGGTCGTCATTTTGTTGAAAGTCCCTTAATCTTACATTCGTGGGAGTGTCATTTTTTTGTTTTCCTATATTCAATTCGACACGATTGAACTTTGCTTGATAGTCTGCTGTATGTGAGGCTTTTAAATCTTTGTAAGAACTTTTTCCTGCCTTTGACAAAAGAATATCAACCTTAGTGGAATAATCTTTATCTAACATATTAGTGGATGTCGATATCAGAATAATGGCCTCATCTGCATCCCTGAGCGATAATGTTTTATCGCTTGTATCAAGTTTTCCTGTTTTACTAATTATTTGTAATTTAGTAATATAACGAACTCCTTTATCTGTGTTATAGCCGTCATTCAGCTGACCTTCCATAAATAAAACATTTTCTTTTACTGAAATGGAAGCTCTTTCAGGTCGACTAAGATTTACATCAAAACTCAGTCTCTTTTTTTTGTCGGAGGTCAAACGAATCACCAACACATCATTCGCATGTGAAGCAAAATATTCGCGTTTGTATTGAGTTTCTCCCTTTCGAAATTGCATAAAAGCTGTTGCATCATTCAACGAGAGTCCTCGCTGATAATCTCTGATAGAATCATTATTTGGATATAAATAACTGATATTCAAATCGCCCAACATCTGAAAACATCCATAGGGGGCATCTTTTCCGCTTCCGAATGCTGATCCTTGTCCGGCACAACGGAAATTTTTGTACATCATATTTTGGGCTTCCTGATTTTTCCCTTCTAACAAGAGTTGTTGAATTTCAGGCAAAAATTTTAATGCCTCAGGATTAAGCGCATTTTCTTCGCTGCCCGACCACATCGTAATGTCGTTTAAAACAATATGTTCTTTTTCTATTCCTCCATCGGGCATCATCCCAATCCGTCCGTTACCCAGGGGCAGTGCCTCCTCCCAAACGGTGGCCGGTTTATTGTATCTCAGGGTTAAATCTTGTGTTGAACTTGTTCCCGTCGAACAATTTATCATAAAAAAACAAAGGGCTGCTAATAAAATAACTCTCATTCTTATATGTTTTATTTATTATTATTCAATCTGATGGCGTCTGATGCTGATAAAGTAACTTTTATATCTGATTCTTTATCTAATCCTTTTCCAAAACGATTATTGATTATTGATACATTATTTACCTTTTCAAATAGGAATAGATGGGTGTTCCAATGAAAGGGCTTAAAATCGTTGTTGTAGGTAATCTTATTTTCTTTAAACAAGATGCCATCTGTGGATTTAGCATATAGAATGGGGCAGTCAAACATCTCAAATGTGTTATTTTCTATCACAATTCCGGAATGAAAAAACTTTTGTTGATCATTCAAATCAGGAATTTCGGGATAGATGGAAATGACTGCATTAGTAAACTGATAATTGGCTGTGAGGGCATTAATGAATTTGTTATCGCGGATGATGACATTCTTACAAGCGCCAGTTTCGTACCATCCATTACAGTCGCCGCAAAGCAAAATGGCTGTGCCATGGGTATGATCAAAAACATTTTTTTCACAAATTACTTGTTTAGGGGTGCTGAATAATGCGCCACGCGCACGGTTATTGCGAACGATGTTATTAGAAAAGACTACTTTAGGTGTCCATGTTAGATTCTCTATACCGAATTTCCCGGTTTCGGAAATAATCTCTGGTAAAGCGTCCGTAAAAGTAATCTCGAATTCCTTTGCCCCAAAATCTGAGGGCTTATCAACTGCTTTAATTGATTTGATGGTATTAATATAATGATTCCCAACTAACTCCATCTTTTCGGATTCAACAAATTGTACGCTGTCTCCTGCTTCTCCCCATTTAAATCCCCAAGCTTGCGGATGCATGTACTTGCCACGTAAAGTATGATCGTCTAATCTCTGGGTTACTCGCAAATAGGTGCCGTGAACATTTATTGCGTCATCAGCCATATTCTCATACAAACCATTTTTGGAAATGATCAGACCTTTACATGCCGAAAAATGGGTGGCGTCGGCTTGTGTGGTAAAATAACGGGGATCTTTTTTACCTTTCAGACAAACGCTGAAACCATCCAGCGTA
>Ga0265294_10000804_pt1 | contig 42710 bp, 32 predicted proteins | sample MunlanPumphouse3_FD_192504 | JGI IMG/M metagenome (GOLD analysis project Ga0265294, IMG submission 192504) | Groundwater microbial communities from a municipal landfill in Southern Ontario, Canada - Pumphouse #3 | ecosystem: Environmental > Aquatic > Deep subsurface > Groundwater | place... | reverse complement strand
CGATACCAAGATTCAAGTTCGGCACAGGTGATACCATCAACACCTCGAATTGCGTGACCGACAACCTGACTGGGCTGATGTGGACACGCCACAGCAACCTGGGCGCCAGCACACTCTGGGCCGCCACAGCAACCTGGGCGCCAGCACACTCTGGGCCGCCAATGCGACTGGCGCGACCACCTGGTCAAACGCCTTTGAGGTGGTCACCAACATAAACGGTAATGTTTACGGAGGCTACGACGACTGGCGCTTGCCAAACATCAACGAATTGACGAGCCTTGGTTTTTATGGCAAGGGCAGTCCTGCGATTCCCAATACAGCGGGAACAGATAGGTGGGACCAAGAGGGCAACCCCTTTTTCCAGCGACGGACAACGGGATACTTCTGGTCGTCCACAACACCTCCAACGGACAAGCCCCGCGCGGCTGCCAGTCACATATATTACATGTGGGTGTCGGGCTTGCCTAAGTCGGGCTCGGAAGGATACGGTTTTGTCTGGGCTGTCCGGGGCGGAAGGTATAAAGGAGGGACGCTATGAACATGCATAAAAATAACATCCGATTGATCCGTCTGGCAGCAGGCGCGGCGGTTCTATTTTCACTCGTTGGCGCTGCGCGGGCGAACTCAAACATCGATCCGCTCGAACGACATGTCTGGTCGGAAAACGCGGGATGGATCGACTTTGCGCCGACCAATGGTGTCGGCGGGGCGATGGTTCAAACAAATGGTTGGCTGGAAGGCTTTGCCTGGTCTGAGAATATCGGCTGGATCAAGCTTGGTTCGGCAAACGGCGGGCCCTACAACAACACGGCCACCAACAATTGGGGCGTCAACCTTGCGGGAAGTAAACTCAACGGTTTTGCCTGGAGCGAGAATGCCGGATGGATCAACTTCCATCCAACCCACAGCCAGGTGGTTGTTGACAAGCAAACAGGACGCTTCAGCGGCTTTGCCTGGAGCGAGAACATCGGCTGGATTCATTTCCGGCAGGATGCCGCGCCGACCTACGGTCTGCGCACAACCCTCTCTCTGCTCCGCGGAACTATTATTCTGATACAATGAGGAAATCACCAGAAAATGACTAATTATCTGACCTTGCTTTTTGCGGTGACGGCTATTTCAGCCACTGCGCTTCCCGTCCCTGATCTCTCCGGTTATAAACAGAGTAATGTTAGAACTGCCGGTGAAAATCTGTTAGTGAATCCGGGATTCGAGACCCCGGTGGATGTTCAGCCATACAACTGGCGCATTCACACTGGATACGCGAAGCACATCTCCGACGGCGGCTTCAAAGGCACTGGCGGCATCGTGATCAACAAGCGCGATCCGGAACGGAAGGGACGCATCACCCAGATTCTAAAGAACTTGAAACCGAAAACCAGATATATCTACGGTGGCAAAATCAAAGTTCTCAATTCGGATGGCAATAAATCCGCCGCGTTCGGCGTCGAGGGCGCTTCCACCAAGTATGAATACATTACCGGAGACTGTGTCTGGAACGATTACAGCTTGGAGTTCGTAACTCCGGACTGCGAGGATGGCGCCTATCATTTCATTATGTTCTATGCGGATGGCGGCACTGGTGAGGCGCATTTCGACGATTTATACCTTTATGAGGCTAACGGCACCTACTATGCGGGTCTTCTAAATCCGTACAACCGCATCGCAGGCAAAGACCGCACGCTTATTTTCACACTCTCCACCATTGAGGAAGTGCGCTATGAAGCTGTGAATCCAGCCGCTCTCGGCGCAATCGCGGAAGTCAAAGATGCCTCCGATAAAACCGTCTTTTCAGATTTCCAGCCAGTGAATGAAAATCGGTTCCGTGTTGACGGATCGAAAATAAAAGACGGAAAATACGCCATGGATGTCACGATTCTGGATACCGCGAACAGGCTGATCATTGGAAAAGTCACAAATCTTGTGATGTACGCCGGCGCGCCCAAGGTCAAACGGCCCGCTCGCGGAGCGGTGGAGATCGATAAATACGGACGAACAATTGTGGATGGCAAGCCCTTCATGCCCATGGGTTTTCTGGTCGGCGGAATGGGCAGGATGTATGACATCAGGTACTTTGCAGACAGTCCATTCAACTGCGTCATTCTTTACTCCGGCTTCAGTTCCTACCTGCGTGAATACAAGCAAAAAGGCGCGGAAGGCGTTCTCAAACAGCTCGACATGCTCGATCAGCACGGATTGAAAGCGATCTTCGGCGTTCCCTTCCTTTTTCCCGCACCCGGGTTCGACGAAAAAAACAGCCGCGCGCAGATGAAGCTGTGGGGCTGTGAAAACGATTCCTATGAAGAGTTCATTGGTAAGGTCGCGGACACAGTTAGAGAACATCCCGCCATGCTGAGCTGGTTCCTCACAGACGAACTCAGCCCCGCCAGATATCGAGAACTCATCAGCCACCGGGCCGTTGTCAACGAGCACGATCCCTGGCATCCCACATGTGGCGTCTTTTTTCAAATCAGGGAAGCTGCGGCGTATACCGCCACACAGGATAATCCGATTATTGACTACTATCCCATTTCAGGGAACGGCCCGCAGAACCAGAAGCTGATCGTCGACAGCATGAATATCGCGAAAAAGATCTGGACTCACCCGGATACCGGCGAAATGCCGTTCTGGGCCATGCTTCAAATGTTCAACGCCTCCGGGCCAAATCCCAGTGTTGCGAAAAATTATCATTTTCCCACAGAGACCGAAATGCTTTCCATGTCTCTGATGGCCGCGATCCATGGTTCCAAGGCGTTCCTTTATTATTACTATTACGATGTCCTTTACGGAATTGGCAACACGCTCGATGAAAAGTTTGAGCGCTTTGCGCCCTTGTGGAAAAAGATCTGCAATATGGCAAGAGAATTGAAGGATCTGGAACCCTTTATCATGTCCATCGCCCCTGCCCCGAAGGTGACCGTGAAGGACATTAAGGGCGAGACCCACGCCCGAGCATTCGTTGACGAGCAATATGGACGCATTCGTATACTGATTGCCTCGGTCGGGCCAGGTGAGACGGAAGCCGAAATCACAGTCGAAGATTTCAAGGTTCCGGAATTCGCCCGCGACAACGTACTCCGTAGCAAGTTTGCAAAGACGAAACGTATCACCGACAACACCTACCTTTTCAAGGGGGTGGACGTTGACAGTGACATTCTGCAGCGCTGGCCGGAGTATGAGCTTGATAAGGACGTTAACGAAGAAAAGAAAACATTATGACGCACTTAAAACTAGCCGTTATTACTGCATCTCTGCTCATCTTCACAGGTCTGGGGGCTGATGCGCTATTTCTTGCGCCACCTCAGCATGTTGCTCCGCCGCTGGCGCAACATTCTGTCACCAACCGCGCATTCCAGGGAATATCCAGCATGGCAGTCTCTCCTAGTGGACGTCTCTGGGCACTCTGGTACGCAGGAGTGACCCCGGACGAAGACTATAACAACTATGTTACGGTAGCTACCAGTGGAGACAACGGCAAGACATGGAAAGAGGTTTTGGTTGTCGACCCTGACGGCAAAGGGGTTGTGCGTGCATTTGATCCGGAAATATGGATGGCTCCCGACGGGAAGCTCCGTCTTTTCTGGGCGCAAACTATTGGCCATACCTCTACAATAGCTGGTGTCTGGATGATGACCGCAAATGCGCCGGAGGTCGAATCCGCGCAATGGCAACCTCCAAAGCGTATCACAAATGGGGTAATGATGTGTAAGCCACTCGTTCTTTCCTCCGGCGAATGGGCACTACCGGTATCCACATGGAAAGAGACCGACTTCAGTGCGAAAATGGTAGTCTCCTCAGATAATGGCAAAAGCTGGAATATCCGTGGTGCGTGCAATATACCGGATAAGGATCAGACCTTTGATGAACACATGATCGTTGAACGCCAAGACGGCTCTTTATGGCTGCTGGCCCGTACCAACTATGGTATCGGTGAAAGCGTGTCCATTGACTGCGGCAAAACCTGGACGGAACTTAAACCATCAGCCATTGCCCACCCCTCCGCACGCTTCTTTATCTCCCGACTCGCTTCGGGTAACCTTTTATTGGTCAAACATGGACCGATTGACAAAAAAACAAAACGTTCACACTTAACAGCGTATGTTTCAAAAGACGACGGCAGGAGCTGGGGCGGAGGACTTCTACTGGATGAGCGGCCTGGAGTTTCGTATCCTGATGGACAGCAGACTGCCGATGGCACCATCTATATCACTTACGATTACAAGCGAACAACTGATCGCACTATCTTCTTTGCAACTTTCAGGGAAGAGGATGCCGCCGCTGGCAAGCCGGTAAGTCAAGCCGTCCGCCTCCGCCAGATTATCAGCAAAGGTTCTGGCGGCGTACCATAAAAAACAGATATTACAATTTAGCGCTGTTGTAATATCCATATTGGTGGTTGACCGAATTAGGCCTCCCGTGTATAGTAGTGTTTGTTTTACGCAACCAAGGCGCGGCAATTGTTTAGGTGATCAAAGGGTAAATGCAACGTAAAGGAAAACGCATGAAAGACACGACAAAAAAGACGGTGAAAGACACGACAAAAAAGACGGTGAAAAAACCGGTAAAAAAAACGGTGAAGAAAACGGTGAAGAAAACGGTGAAGAAGACGGCTGATAAAACTGCGGCTCTGGCGGTGAATGGCGGTGCGAAAGTTTGGGACAAGGCTTTTCCCATGTGGCCCTCATTTTCAGAGGAGACCATCCGGACTGCGGCGGAGCCGCTACTGAGTGGTAAGGTCAATTACTGGACCGGCCCAATCGGAATGAAGTTCGAGAAGGAATGGGCGAAGTGGATGGGCGTACGTAATGCGATTAGCGTGGCGAACGGAACGGCAGCATTGCACACCGCAATTGCGTCGCTGGGCATCGGCCCCGGGGATGAAGTGATCTGCCCCTCCTATTCGTTCATCGCCTCGTCATTCTGTGTGTTGCAGGCTGGCGCGCTGCCGGTCTTCACGGATGTGGGATTTGACCATCAGATTGACCCAAAACAAATTGAAGAGAAGATCACGGAGCGCACCAAGGGCATCATCGTGGTGCATTTGTACGGCGTTGTCGCGGACATGGATCCGATTATGAAAATTGCTAAAAAGCACAAGCTGAAGGTGATCGAGGATTGCGCCCAATGTTTCGGCGGTGTCTACAAAGGCAAGACAGCGGGAACGATCGGCGATGTTGCCTGTTTTAGCTTCTGCCAGAGCAAGCACTTCACAACAGGCGGCGAGGGTGGCATGATTGTGACTGACAATGACGACCTCGCATGGGAGTGCCGATCATTCCGCGATCATGGATACGATGTGAAGGAACGTCTGAACCTGCTGGAGATGGAAGGTAAGCTGATGTACATCCACAAGCGCGTCGGCTTCAACTACCGCATGACCGAGATCCAGTCGCAGATCGGGGTGTGTGAACTCAAGCGCTTTGACTCGTGGAATCTGCCGAATCGCATCCGCAATGGCAAGATGCTGAAGAAGGCATTGGAGAAGCATCCGCTGGTGCTGCATGCGCCGGTGGACACAAAAGAGCGCAAAAACTCTTACTGGTGGGCACCGTTTGTCTTAGATACAGATAAGATAACGTGTACGATCAAGGAGTTCATTAACGCTGTGGCAGCGGAAGGCGTGCCGATTTACAGCGTGCTCTGGCCGGAAATGTACAAGGAGCGCGCGTTCATTGAGCGTAACGGCTTCGGTGTCGCAAAATATCCCTTTTTCGATCCCAAAGCGCGGAATATTGATTACAGTCAAGTCGATTGTAAGCGCGCCCGGTGGATGACCGACCGTACGATGTGCTTCTTCACACATCCGGTCTACACTGAAGCGCACATACAGGCGTGCATCGATGCCTTCAAAAAAGTCGCCGCGGCGTATATGAAGTAAGAGATTAAAATGGAATTTAAAACAGTGACCAACTGTCGGCTTTTTGGAGTTAAAGCAGCGGGCTCTTAACCATCAACTTATCAATGAGTACGCATAGTCTCGCATATTGAATAGCCTCATTTGGTTGCGGCGGAAAGCTGCTTTAGGAGTATACATGATCACCATCACTTGGTTGGACGCATGGATTATTATCGGGTTTCTGACCTCCGTTGTCGTCGTCGGCTCCTGGGCGGCGCGGCGCGCAGGGCAAGACACGGAGTCTTTTTTTCTTTCAGGGCGTAAGATGCCATGGTGGTTATTGGGTGTTTCGATGGTGGCTTGCACCTTCTCTTGCGACACGCCGAACCTGATCACTGAGATTGTTCGCCTGAACGGTGTGGCTGGCAACTGGGTGTGGTGGGCGTTCCTGCTGACAGGCATGTTGACGGTTTTCGTTTACGCCAAATTGTGGCGACGATCAGGGTTGAACACTGACCTTGGGTTTTATGAACTCCGTTACAGCGGGAAGCCTGCCGCGTTTTTGCGCGGTTTCCGTGCGATTTATCTGGGAGTCATTTATAACCTGATCATCTTGGGCGGAGTCTCGCTTGCGGCGATCAAGATCGGGCAGATCATGTTCGGCCTGTCGCCGGAGATGTCCTTGGTGTACTCAATGACCGGAGTCGCGATTTACGCGACACTAGGCGGACTGACGGGCTCTATGTGGGCGGACTTCTATCAGTTTGGTGTGGCGATGACCGGCGCGGTTTTTGCCGCCACATATGCGGTCAATTCCGGTATGGCAGGCGGGATCACCTCGTTGACTCAGTTGTTCGCGCATCCTGCGGTGTCGGACAAGCTGTCGCTGATCCAGCCAGCCACCCATGACCTCTCAGCCTTGATGACAATCCTAGTCTTGCCGCTGGCGGTGCAGTGGTGGAACGTGTGGTATCCGGGCGCGGAGCCGGGCGGCGGCGGGTTTGTGGCGCAGCGGATGCTATCCGCGAAAAATGAACGTCACGCAGTTGGAGGGACTCTGCTCTTCAATGTGCTGCACTATGCGGTGCGCCCTTGGCCGTGGATTTTGGTGGCGCTTGTCTCGATGGTTGTGTTCCCGATCACGCCGCAGCCCGAATCAGAGGCCGCGAAAACGTGGTTGGCTGGCCATGCGGAGGTGGTTCAACAGTACGATTTTGACAAAGCTAAGTTGCCTGCGGAGATGCAGGCATCGATCCGCCAGCACAAGGCGGACGTAAAGGGTGTGGGTTCGCTGGCGCGGGCCTTCCCGGGCGTGGATGACCAGTATCTCGGACATGACATTGCCTATCCCGGCATGATCGCCAAGATGCCGCGCGGTTGGCAGGGGCTGATTGTGGCTTCGCTGATCGCGGCCTACATGTCCACCGTGGCCACGTTGCTCAACTGGGGTTCGTCGTATGTGGTACAGGATGTCTACCTGCGGTTTATTCGCCCTCAGGCCACTCCCCGGCATGCGGTGCTGATCGGACGGCTAACCATGTTGGCGATGCTGTTGGCCTCGGCCGCGATCGCGTTCCAAATGACTACGGTCAAAACGATTTTCCATGTGCTCCTGCAGGTTGGAGCGGGCACTGGGTTGCTTTACATACTTAGGTGGTTCTGGTGGCGGATGAACGTGTGGAGCGAGGTGTCAGCTATGGTGGTCTCATTCGTGGTGGCATGCTTCTTCCAGTTTGGCGCAGGGTCGCTGGAGGTAGCGTTGGAGGGGGCGGGATGGTTCCGCATAATGGATTTCACATCGTGGAAACTGCTTTTCGGCATTGTTGTGACAACTGTGGCCTGGGTCGCTGTGACATACATGACGAAACCGGTGGATGAGCATACGCTGATCGAATTCTGTCGCAAGATCCGTCCAGGTGGACCGGGTTGGAAAAAGATTGAGGTGGCCGCGCGTGCCGCAGGCGTGGAGTCCGAGCCAGGTGGATGGAATGTGCCGGTTGGCCTGCTATGTATGATGCTCGGTTGCCTGATGGTTTGGGCTGCGCTGTTTGGGGTTGGATATTTGCTTTACGGCCGCACGCTGTCCGGGTGTTTCTTGGTTGTTCTAGCGGCGGTGTCGGCTTGGGTGTTAGCACGACTTATACCAAAGATGCAGTTCAGCTAGTGTGGTTCCCGTTGCGCAATTGCAACAGAAAACTGATAAAGGAAAGGAAACGTAATTATGACAAAGGTTCGGTATGCATTGATTGGATTTGGCGGGATCGCGGAGACTCGGATTGCAAAAGAGGGCTTTGCATGTGGTGATGCAGCCCACTTCAAACCGTTGAAACAGGCCGTGCTCATCGGTGCGACGGACTTGAATCCCAAGCGGCGTAAGGCGGCAGAGGCGATGGGCTTGAAGTGGTACCGCGATGCGGATGCAGTGCTGGCTGATCCATTGATCGACGCGGTCTTTGTGGCAACCAATAACCTCTCGCACGCAGCGCTGGCGCTGCAGGCACTGCAGGCAGGCAAGGCGGTGATCGTGGACAAGCCGCTCGCCCCAACCTCAAGCGATTCGCGGGCGGTGGTGAAGCTCGCCGCAAAAAAGAAGCTCAGCCTTTCGGTCGACCACATGATGAAGCACAACGCGCTCAACAAGCAGGCGCGCGAGCTGGTCGCTGACGGCACGCTGGGCGCTGTCAACGATGCCTGTTTCCACATGCAGTTTGCCTACGGTTTCGATCCTGCGGAGGCCGCCACTTGGCGTTGCTCCAACCGCGCCGAGATGGGCGGGCCGATCGGCGATGTGGCCAGCCACTGCTTCTACATGGCAGAGGACATGCTGGGCAGCACGATCAAAGCGGTGCGCGCGGTCTACTATCCCAAGCGCATGGCAATCAAGGTCGAAGATGGTGCTTTGATCCAGTGCGATCTTGAGAGCGGTGTGACGTGCTCGGTGCTCGTCTCCTACTGCGATCCGCGCGGCGGATTGGGCGGCACGCTTTCGAATCTTGGCTATGAGATTTACGGCGATAAGGCTGTCGCGCGTGGCTACGGCACGTTGTTCCAGTTGTCCGGCCATCCGGGCGAGCCAATTAAGATACGTCTGGAGTTGGATATGTTCGACCGCCAAAAGAACTATACCGTCAAAAAACCAGAAAATATCTATCAAGGCGTGATCGCTGAGCATGCCGCGTCGGTCCTGAGCGGCGAACCGCTGACAGGCTCAGACGGGCTGCACAATGTGTTGATCTGCGAGGCGGCGCACACTTCAGCGCAGCGTGGCGGGAAAACGGTAAAGATTAAAAAATAATGCAAGCTGGATTTTCTAAAGTACTTATTAATCCGCGGCGGGGATTGCCGCTGGCTGGCTACTTCAACCCGCGCCCTAATATCGGTGTGCGGGATGACCTGCTGGTGCGGTGCGTGCTGTTCCGCAAGGGGCGGAGTGTGTGTGGCTTCATTACCTTCGACCTCTGCATGATCGGTGCGGAATTTGTGGACGCGGTGCTCGCACAATTGAAAAAAGCGGGCTTCCGTCACGGTAATGGGCTGGTTTTTTCCGCCACCCATACGCATACCGCGCCGTATGTGGTCCCGCTCTTCGGGACATCCCCGGATCCCGATTATATGCGGAACTTGGCTGATAAGACGGTTGAGGCAGTTTTGACAGCGGAACAGAACCTTGCACCGTCAACGCTCAAGCTGGGCGGAGTAAAAGACAACCCGCACGCCTTCAACCGGCGCTACTGGATGAAGAGCGGCGGCGTGATGACAAACCCCGGCGTTAAAAACCCCGACATTGTAAAGCCTGAAGGCACAGTGGACCGGGAGATCGGTGTGCTCGCCGTTGAACAGGACGGGCGGGTTGTGGCGATTCTGACGAATATTGTCAACCATACCGACACAATCGGCATTGACCAGGTTTCGGCCGACTGGCCCGGGCGAATGGAACGCTGTATTCAGACAGCGCTTGGATATGATCCGCTGGTGATGACCTTGATCGGCTGTTCAGGCAACATTAACCATCTTGATGTCGCCTCCGATGAGCACCAAGGCTACACCTACGACCGTGCATGGCAGATTGGGCAGTGCTACGCGGAGCGCGTTTTGGCACAACTTAAAAAGCTCAAGACTCTTAAGGTCGGTCAGATCACCCTAGTAAACAAAAAAATCTCTATTCCATTCCGGACAATCACCAAGGAGATGTGCGAGGCCGCGCTGGATGTTCTCAACCGTGTGCCAGCCCAGTTCTCGGACAACGATCTGACAAGCGAAGGGCTTGCCACAGGCGAAGGACCGGTCGCGCGGTTTTTTGCTGAACAGACTTTAGCGTGTCATGCACGCTGTTCGGAAAAAAGGCGGACGTTCCGGTTGGTGACACTGGCGTTCGGCGATTGCTTTGCAGTGACATCCCTGCCGGGCGAGCCCTTCACCGAAGTAGGCCTGGCTATCAAGCGCAACTCACCTTTCAAGACGACTTGGCCGGTGGCACTGGCGATGGGAGCCTGCGGTTATGTACCTCTGGCGGAATGTTTCACCCGTGGCGGGTATGAGACACTTCCGGTTGAAGGCGGCGCTCCGCGCGAAGATACCGCTGAACGATTGCTTCAAACCACCTCCGAAAACCTGAAGCAGGTGGCAAGTCAGCCGCGCAGCTGCGCTGCAACAAAACAATGAGGTAACTCGACGGTCAGTTGCATCAGAGTCGGAGGTCAGTAAGCAATGCCACCAGGTCACCAGGTCACCAAGTCACCAAGTCACCAGGTCAAAAAATAGCTTTAGCTTGGACTGCGGAGCAACTTGCAAGAGGTAAGCCGAAGGCCAGAGATCATTTCCGTGCGTCCTTCGACCCCGAATTAGAGACACGAAACTACGACCAAGTGATCAAATTACAGGCAAGCCGGCCGCGCGGCTGCGCCGCGCGCCGCGAAAAAACGATGGGGTAACTCGACGGTCAAACGCATCGGAGTCGGGGTCGGTATCGGGGTCGACCTCGTACGCTTTTCGATACCGATACCGATACCGACCCCGACTCCGACCCCAAGTTACAGGCACGAAACTGTGACAAAATGGCCGAGTTATAGGCAAGCCGGCCCCAGACCTCTGACCCCCAGACCGCTTGAGCAGTCGCCATTCTACTTATGCTTAAAAACAGCACAGCTTGGATCTTGCTTTGCGTTCTGACAGCACTCTTCGGGGTGTTGCTGGTTTGGCCTGTGGCGCAGGTGGTTGGGGGCGGGTTTTATGTGGATGGAAAATTTACGGCGGAATATCTGACCGGTGTTTTTAAAAACCCGATCTATGCCGAGGGCCTCTGGAACAGCTTCAAGCTGGCAATAGGCTCCACCACACTGGCGGTTCTTTTTTCAGTTCCCCTTGCCTGGCTCTCCCACACCTACACTTTCCGCGGGCAGAAGTTTTTTTCCGCGTTACTGCTGGTTCCCATGGTGCTGCCACCCTTTGTGGGGGCGATTGGATTGATGCAGATGCTAGGCCCTTATGGTGCCCTGAATGCGCTGCTGGGTTGTGGGCCGATTGACTGGTTTGGTCAGTCGCGTTACTTCACCATTATCCTGCTGCAAGCCCTCGCATTTTATCCCATTATCTATCTCAATGTCTCAGCCTCGCTCGCCAATATCGACCCTGCGCTGGACGAGGCGGCCCAAAATCTGGGCGCGGGAGCGCTCACGATCTTCCGCCGCATCACGCTGCCGCTGGTTATGCCCGGGATGTTCGCGGGCTGCACACTGGTTTTTATCGCCTGCTTTACGGAGTTGGGCACCCCGTTAATGCTGAATTACACCCGCTGTGCGGCTGTACAGATTTTTGAGGAGTTGAAGGAGATCAGTGCCAGCCCCTTTCCCTATGCTCTAGTGACCGTGGTGCTGATTGCCAGTGTTACGCTCTATAGTGCGAGCCGCTTGGCCTTTGGCCGCAAGGCCTACGCCATGCAGTCCAAGGCCACCACTGTCAAAGCGCAGCGTCCACTCACTGGTTTCAAGGGGCTTTGGATTTTATTGCCGTTTATTCTGGTGACTACCCTGGCGTTGATGCCACACCTCGGGGTTATTCTGACGAGTTTCTCTGAGCCAGGCTCCTGGTACAAGAGCCTGCTGCCAACGAATTTTACCTCTGCCAATTATGCTGAGGCCTTGGGGCATGGTATGACTCTCAATGCCATTCGCAACAGCTTGATTTTTTCATCACTTGCCGTGCTTTTGAATATTTTTATCGGCGTGTTAGTTGCCTGGCTGGTGGTGCGCTCTCGGATTAAAGCGCGGGGGATTGTTGACTCTCTGGCCATGGTGCCGCTGGCAGTCCCTGGACTGGTTATGGCTTTCGGGTATATCTCGCTCAGCCGCCATTTGATAACGCTACCCGGGATTGCGCCGCATACCTGGCTGGTCAACTTGCTGGACATCCGCGAGAATCCGACAGTGTTTCTGGTGATCGCCTATGCGGTGCGCCGCCTGCCTTATATGGTGCGGGCAGCGGTGGCCGGGCTGCAGCAGACCTCCGTGGCACTGGAAGAGGCAGGCGCCAACTTGGGGGCATCGCCCTTGACCACCCTGCGGCGGATCACGCTGCCTCTGATTATGGCAAATCTGATTGCCGGAACCCTGCTGGCCTTTGCTTTCAGCATGCTGGAGGTCTCCGACAGCCTGATGCTGGCGCAGAGGGTCGAGTTTTATCCAATCACCAAGACTATCTTTGAACTCTCCCAATTAGTCGGGATCGGGCGCTACCTGGCAGCTGCGCTGGGGGTCTGGGCCATGGTCTTTCTGAGTGTCACCATTGTCGGCAGCTCGTTACTGCTCGGTAAAAAGATGGGCGCGCTCTTCAGAGCATGAGCTGTTGCGGAAGCTACGGTTAATTGATAGAATATTATTGATTTGATAAAAATTCAGCAGCGTTCCATCACCCATCGCATGTAATCGGGGCTACGACCGGACATGTTGGAAACTTAGGTTGGAGATATACAATGAGGGCTAAGATCAGACAATTTGTAAGTTTTGACTGGGCCATGAAGAAGCTGTTGCGCAGTAAGGCGAATTTTGGCGTTCTGAATGGCTTTTTGTCGGAGCTGCTGGATGATGATATAACCATCACGGAGCTGCTGGAGAGTGAGGGTGGACGCGAATATGCCCTCGATAAGGCGAATCGGGTGGATTTTTTAGTCAAAGATTCAACCGGTAAACGGATCATTATCGAGATTCAGTATAAAGATGAGGCCGACTACTTCCACAGAATGGCCTTTGGTGTCAGTAAATTGATTGCTGCATCGATCAACAAAGGGGATATTTACGCCGACATTGATCAGGTCATCTCCGTTAATCTCGTGTATTTCGAGTTGGGTCAGGGAACGGATTACGTCTACTGCGGCCAGACAACCTTCCGCGGGCGGCATAACAAAGATCTGTTGGATTTGACTGATAAGCAGAAAAAAGTGCTTGGCCTTGAATCCATCAATGAAATCTTTCCCACCTTTTATATTCTGCGCATCAACGAGTTTAATGATTTGGCTAAGACTGGATTGGATCAATGGATCTACTTTCTGAAAAACGAGGCCTTGCCGAAAAAAATCACGGCCAAAGGTTTGCGTGAAGCCAAGGAAAAGCTGGATATCATGAAACTCAGTTCAGCGGAGAGGGCTGCCTATGATGAGTATCAGGAGCAGTTGCGGATTGAAGCCAGCGAGATAGAGTTCAGTATCAAACGCGCTGAAGTAGCAGAGGAGGCGCTGAAGGGGGAGCGTCGCCAGAAGGAGGAGTCTCTCGCAAGAGAAGAAGATGAACGCCGCCAGAAGGAAGAGGCTTTTAAGCGGATTGTAGAACTAGAAGCGCAGTTGAAAAAACCCTGACACAAAGCTCCTAGCGCAGCATAGCCGCCTGTCTGAGTGCTACGCACAAGCAGGCAGCCAATTTTTTGGCTTAATCTGAGGCACCCTCCTACGCCAAGGCTACGGCGTGCCATGCTGAGGCACAGAAAATGCGTAACGTTGGCTTTTAGGTAAAAAATTTTAAACACCGGCATCGTTTTCCGATCTGTTGACTCAGCAAAACGTATGTCCATTAAACGGAAAATCCATCATCATGAATTACAAGATTATCGCGTTGGCGTTCCTCCTGTTCCCGCTAGCCCTGTTCGCTGAGCTGGTGCTGTGCGAGAACCATGGTACTGAGTATGTGATCGTCACGCCGGACAAGCCGACAGCGGAAGAGAGCGCCGCCATCACGGACATGGGAGAGCTGCTCAAGGAAGCGACAGGCGCGCAGTTCAAGATCGTCAAATCAGCAGAGGCTGGCCAGCATCGCAAACGGATCTTCGTGGGATATTCGGCTGCTATGCGCGATCTCTCGGGAGAAGTTAGCGGATTAGAAAACGAAGCGCGAATTTTCAGAAATATCGGAGATGATATCCTGATCTACGGCGGAGGCCGCTGCGGCACAACGTTTGCGATTTATCAATTTCTGGATGAACAGCTTGGCATGCGCTTCTATCATCCCTGGGGCGATAAAAAGGTGCCGAAGTTTACGGTGTTAAAGATCAAGGATTTCAACCGCAAGATGATGCCCTCTTATATCGTGCGGGACTGGGGTAGAAGCACCTATACATTGGTGGGTTGCCCGACGGCACTGCAGTTTGGACGCCGTGCGCGGATGCATGACAGCTCTTTTACCTCGATTCCAGTCAAAGGCGCGGGGGTTCATACCTTCTTTTTATTTGTTAACCCCTACGGACAGGCCACGAACCGCCCGGTCTCGATCCCGGGGCCGTATGCAATTTTCAAGGATGCCAATTACTTTGAAACCAACCCGGAATTTTTCAGCCTCTTGAAAAGTGGGACAGTCTGCAGGGGTGGGGAAAGATCGCGCATCAAATGTGGTACTACTATTATCCGACAACCTACGCTCGTCCAATGGTGCACATGCCGCTGTTCGGCAATGTCCTGCGGATACCTAGGGAGTATCAGTTAGGGCATGACCTGAATGTGCTTTATACTTTCATTGATCAGGAATCATATTTTATGCGTAGCAACGCCGGCTTTGCGGCTCTGAATGTGTTTCTGCAGACGCGGATCGCAAACAACGTGACGCTCGATGTCGACACGCTGGTTTCCGAATACATGAGCGCGATATATGGGGCGGCGGCCGAGAGAATGAAGGCTTATTTTTACGAACAGGAACGCCTGGGTGCAGCGGACGACGGCTATCTGCGCTGGAATCCCGATCCGCGTTTCGCAAACTACATCACCCCGGCTAACCTTCTGAAATGGCAGAAAGGCTTTGACGAGATGGAGTAGCTTGCCGCAAATGAGCCGCGGGCGCTGCTGCATGTGCAGTGCGCACGTCTGAACTTGGACCAGAACACCTTGCACCTCTGGCAGGAGTGCCGCCTGGCAATCCCGGATTGGCCGCTGGATGCGGATGTGCTGAACCGACGCTATCTCGCGACTATCGAACAGGTCAAGGTCAACACATTCGGCCCTGAGAAAACGGATGGCAAGGAGCCGCACAAGCGCACAACTATTGTTCGCGATATGGTCGAGCAGTGCTGGCGCGACAACGGGATCCACTTCTTCAACCTCGCCAAGGGGGGCAAGCCGCTACCAAAGGATTTCGAGCGTTTCCCAGCGGCAAATATCCGCCAGTTGACCTGTTCGCTGAATAAACTGACGTTGCCATTTGACGACGAAGCTGCATTCGGCGTGGCGGTCATCAGGGAAGCTCCGGCCAACGGTAAGCTGGGGTTTACCTATGTGGACAGGACCGGAAAATACAGCAACCTTTCAAAAACAGTAACTTTGGTTGATGGTGAACCTTACAAGACCCATTTCATTGGACGGGTTAAGTTGACTCGCGACTGCAGTGTGATGGTCCCTGCACCGACGACCTACACCCGGGCTTATGGCGGACAAGCGGGAGGTTACGCCGAAGCTTTCGCGGGCCATCTATATGATGCGGCGAATCCCGAACAGGAGTGGGATACTTATGTTTCGAGCCGGATCAAAGCGGGCAAGGTGTATACTGACCGCGTTATTCTGGTGAAGGTAGAAGCAGGCACCCAGCCGATTGGCACTGAAGAGAAGAAATAAAAACAACGTAGCGCGTTCATTCCACTCCTACAAAGTTTACGCTTGCGTCGCAAGGTCGTTCGTGGGGCGCGGTCAAGGTCAGCCGCCCTACAGCTGCGACGCGTATTGCAACTGATTGGTACGCCTTTGGCGAACTGAACCATAGTCCTAGTCAAGCTGTGGCCGACGATGCTGTGCGACCCGCCTTCCAGTCGATCGGCGTGGCAAGCGATGTTGGCGGACGATTGGGATCATGCGGGGGCTCGTCAACCAGCATCGTCGCCACCATCGTAGACCGAAGACGAAGACGACCTCAGTAGCTCCGGTTTCCAACCGGACATGTACGATTGGAAATCGGACCAAGGGGCAGACTTTTGGTAACGCAGATGAAGCCGTTTTTCGGCTACGCGGCGAACGCGGCTCCCGCCGTAGCGGATACGGCGGCGGCGAGAACCACGCGGAGGCTCATAATGTCACTGGGCCTCCGCCGCGAGAGGCTTCAAATGGATGGCGTAGCGCTGGACGGTATAAAGAGTCGTATTCGTTGTCACGACGCCAGTCCGCTTTGTCGTAAGGAAATTGTACATTGCGAACGTGCTGCCACTGGCATCGCCGCCGCGGAAGACCCTCAGGTCATGGTTGCTGGATGACGGACCGATGGGATCGACACCGCCCGCAGGGAAGTCCAGATCGTACTTTCCGGCGCTGGTCAGCGCCTCCTTGTCGTTGGCCCAGTCGAGAGTGGGCTCATAGCGGATGTTGTAGTCGTAGAGCCCCCAGCAGTTCGGGGCCTTCAGGCCGACCTCGTAGGATGTGGGAACCTCATCGCCCAGGCTCTTTGCCCAGAAGAGCTCGGTTGCCAGTGTCTGGAATTCTTCCGTCGTGGTGTCCCCAGTGCCGCCGTTCGGCCAGACGGTCGTCGTTCCGGCACGCATCCCCACCTCCCACTGCGCATCAGTGGGCAGATCGACGAGAATCTGGTCCTGCCCCGTCTGCGCGGAGAGCGCCCGTAGCCGACCGACGAAGCTCGCCGAGGCGACATTGTGCCCAGTGGTCGGCCAGTCGACGGCCGTTTCGCCGTCGTCGAGCGTCGTGCCGCGGAGCAACTCGTAGTCGTTCAGTATCCAGGACGGGGTCAGGGATGCGCCCTGTGCCTGATCGCCGTTGAAATAGGTGACCTGCCCCGACGTGGTGGCGAAGATCTGGAGATAGAAATCCGACGTGATCGTCACCGTGCGCGCCGCGCCGCCTTGGACGATTGGCCGCGTCGTGCCATTTTCTGAGATGAACTTGAACTGCTCCACCGTGTCCATGCCAAGGCTGTAGGGTCCTGCGGGGATGCGGCGGAACACCATCTTCGTCAACTTGTGGTCGGAGGTCCAACCGCCTGCGGGAACGTCCGCGAGGAACGAGTAGCCGCCGTTCGCGAGGTCGAGCACAAGGTAGGTGCGTGCATCGGCGCAGGGCGTAACATTCACGTTGAAGTCGAGCAGCGTCTGCTTCTCAAGGCCAGCGGACGCGGGATCCCACTCGAAGCGGTTCTGCCCGGGCTGCACGTTGAAGGCGCCTGCGGAGGCGAGTCCCACGAGGTCGAGCAGTGAGGTACAGCCGCGGTAGGTGGCCGTGAAGGACATGTTGGTGTTGGCTTCTCCGGTGTAGATATAGTCAATATCGACCTTGTCGCTCCACGGCCAGCGTTGACGCACCGCCACATTTGTAACCAGAGAGGCTTCCGCAATGGAGGCCATCGCGACGATCGCGATTAATAAACTCATTAATGATTGTTTTTTCATAATCTGTTTTCCTTTGTTTTTAACGAATGATAATTACAATACCGGGATTCAAATGCGCCGCATTCGCGGACCACACCACATCGCCGTCAAAGGCAAGTTCGAGAAGGGAGCTGCCCTGTGCGAGTTTAATCGGTTCATATCCGCTTGTGCCGACGAGTTCGATTGTATCACCGGGCGGTGTTACAGTGAGCGTCGCGCCCGAAGCAGCGAGCGATGCTGCGCTCCACTCGCGGTCATAGGCGAGAATTGTAACGCTGTCGTCAGTGGAGTTGCGTCCGGTTTTGACAACCTCGATGCCGCGACCCTGCACACCTGCAATGTAGGCGAGACGCGCGTATTTTGTTTTCACGACGGTCTCGCCTGCTTGATATTCCAGCACGACCGAATAGAGTCGTTCTTTACCTGCTGGCGGTGCTTCCAAAGCGAAAGTGCCGTACAAATCGTTTTCGGTTTTGTTGACAACGAAAGTGTTTGCCGCATTGTTCCAATGCGAAGTTATAGTGAGCACGGCTGAATCGGTATTGTTGATCCACGGCCAGCGCAATGGTTCAGATGGATTCAGAACCGTCTGCCATACACGGGCGTTATCAATCGGACGTATTATGTTTTCGCTCGCACATGCGAGCGAAAAACAACCGAACGCCGCCAAGGCGGTTATTATCAGTTTGTTCATTTTTGACTCCTCGCCATTGTATTTCCTTGTTTTACGTTAGTATGTGAAAATGCCTCTGCAGCTGTCGCCGAGCGCGTTGGGGCGTTCCGGCGGCGGGTCGATGCGGTAGAGTGAGACGTTACGCGCCGTGTTATGTAACTGGCCGGTAATCTGCAAGTGGAAACGGTTGCCGTCCACGGGCACACGCACGAGCGCGTAGTAGCGTGTCCATCCCTCAGCATTGGCCGGAGCTTCCGGCTTTAATTCGACCTTCCGGGCACCGTGGGGTGCCCAGTTCCAGTTTTGGTCTTTCTGCCAGCGCAGAATAGCACCTGCATTTTCCCCTTTCAGCTCTGCGCTTACCACGAAATAATTGCGGTTTGTCATCTGTTCGTGCGTGATAAAGCTCGTGCATTGCGCCCCTTTTACATCCACGCCCTTCATGTCGGCCAGCAGGTTGACAGCATCGGGATCAGTTCGAAAACTTTCAAGGCATTTACGCGTGTATGCGTCCGGATCCTTGGCCAGTTCAAGCTTGGGAGAAAGCCCGATCATGTTGTCCCACGTTTCCGTTGTGGAAAACTGCGCCCACTCTTTCGGCTTGATTGTCTCGCCCCAGTCGATGTAGGAATACCTCTCGCCATAGAGCCACACGTATTCGTCGGCGGCATACACGGCGCCTTCAAGAATCTCACGGAAGTGTTCCGCGCGCGAGCCGTTCACCGGTCCGCGGTACCAGTGGTTGAGCTGCCCCTTCCGCTTGCCTGAGGTTCGGTATTTACCATTCGTGAATTCGTCGAGATAAAGTCCGAAGGAGTTGCGCACTTGCGCGCGGTACTTTGCGCGGTTTTCCGGCGCGACATAAGTCAGAACGTGCGAGAGAACCTGAATGGCCGCCTTGTTGAAATCACCGCGTGACGTTTCGAACGAGTACGAATCCTCATCGCCATCGATGAACACCGCTTCGGGCGGAATCACATCGAGCATGCCGTTGAGAAACGCCGGCAGGAGACGTCCGCTTTCCTTCAGCGCGGCCGCAGGGTCGTCGGCCTGAGACTGCAACCGCGCGTTTGAAAACGCCCAGAACCACAAAAGCGTGATGTCGGGATATTCCTCGAATACGGCCTTTAACAACTGTGCGCCACGCTTGCGGACGAGCGCGACCGTGCTGTCGTAAGATCCGTCGGCTTCGATAAAACGGAATTGCTTCGAGTCTGTGTAGTCTTCGTTGTCGATGCAAAGCCCTTTCAATCCGCCGACTTTCGCGGCGTACGCGAGCACCTTCAGATTACCCGTGATGCGCGCCCATTCAGCATCGTCGCGCCAATCGAAGCGTTTGCCGCGCGGCACGATCGAACAGGAGATGAGCGTGTGTTTGAGGTTTTCGTATTTCGCGATTTCTCTATAAACCGGCAAAAGCGGCGCAACCGACTCACGCTGCCACGCGACATCCGTGGGAAGCGTCTCGGCGCAGATTACTGAGCCGTCCGCCTGTTTAACATCCGCAAGGCGCACTGTTACGCCCGCGATCGGCAGCTTGTTCAGCTGGTCTGCGTAGGCGAGTACATTTTCGGGTGTCGTGTGGCCCAGATCCCATCCGTGTAAAATGAATTTAGTCCCGTATCCACGGCCGAATGCGACACCGGCGTACAACATGGAGAGACAAAACAGAAGGGATACCGCATGTGCCCCGGAAACTCTTAACGATTTTTGCTGAATCACAGGCATACCTTCCTTAATTGTGAAGACTTAAAGTATACTGCCTTTGCCAATCAGTTTCAAACACAATAACACACAATAATATAATGGTGTTTTTGGCGGGCGCATCTGCGAATTGGCGCATATTACCGGACAACCTTCAAAATCATTGTTGTCCACCGCATAGCGGAGGACATACTTATGTTGCAAATCAAGTAAATCCGCCGTTACACGGTGGATTATTGCACCGATTCGCAGATGCGTCCGGTTTTGGCTTTTTGGCGATTCTTTATTTACGGTTGACTGTTTGCGCTGGACTTTGCTGCCACGATTAAATATGCTTTCAAAATATATAGGGGTATTTATATGCTTTGAATGGTTACAAAAGGGAGAAAAATAATGAGTCAATCGATTTCAAGACGTAATTTGCTCAAAAATCTTGGCCTTGGTGGTGTGGCCGGGTTGAGCCTGGCAGCCACGCATGGCTTTGCCGACAGAGCAACTGATGGTGACCCTGAACGGGGCGGGTTTGCCAGCCGGATTAATAAAGTCGACAAAACAACTGTTGATCCTCCCTCGCCTTACATGGAGGACGGCAAGGTGATTCAGCCAGCCCGCGAGCTGCCGGTCTTTCATCAGGCGGATGTGGTGGTGGTTGGCGGTGGGGCTGCTGGATTTGCCGCCGCTGTGGCAGCGGCGCGCACCGGAGCTAAAACGGCATTGGTGGAGCGCAGAGGTTCTCTCGGAGGGCTGTGGACTAATGGGATCGTGTTGATTGTGATAGGTACCAGCGTTAAAGATTCCGGAGGTGGTTATAAACTGGTGACACGCGGCATCTGTGAGGAGTTTATGCAGCGGCTGGAGAAGATGGGCCCCAATGCCATCACTTCAAAGGGGCAGGGAGCTTACCAGCCCACTGTTGATCCTGAAGCAGCCAAGGTGCTGATGGATGAGATGATTCAAGAGGCTGGAGTCGATGTGTTTTTCCACGCCTGGGGGGTGGATGTCATCAAAACCGGCAATGCGCTTCAGGGAGTTATCTTTGAAAGCAAAGAGGGGCGTCAGGCCATTCTTGCGAAAAATGTAGTTGATGCCTCTGGTGACGGCGATATTTACCATCATGCCGGCGCGGATTATGAGCAGATATCGCATGGCATGGGTTTTGTTTATCGGATTGGAAATGTCGATCGGATTGACTACAGCAAAGCCCCTAAAGATAAAAAATTCAGGTTGGGATCCAATGAACCACTGAAATCCACCCGCTGGGTCAACAACCTTGGCCCCAGAGGCAATGGCCTGGATGTGCGGGAGATCTCCAAGACCGAGATGATGCACCGTAAGTCAGCTTGGGATTATGTTGAGCGCATGCGCAAAACCCCGGGTTATGAAGATGTGTTTCTGCTGAGCACCTGCACGGAGATTGGTGTGCGGGCCACCCGTTTACTCGATGGCGTTAAGAAAATCAGTAAAAAAACCGCGATCATCAACACAAAATATGATGACACAGTGGCTGTTTCGGGCGATGACAGTTTTAAACACCCTGAGTTTGCCATTCCGTATGGGAGTTTGCTGCCAAAAGAGATTGATAATCTGATTGTCGCCGGTCGTTGTATTTCGTCTGCCCCTGATCTGATTGATCGTGTGCGGTTGATACCTGTCTGTGTGGTAACCGGTCAAGCCGCCGGTGTGGCCGCGGCCCTGGCGGCCAAAGGCGGCGTGACTCCGCGGGATCTTCCGGCACAGGAGCTTCAGAAGGTCCTCAAATCCCAAGGCGCATATCTGGGATAACAGCAGCCCAATTATTTTGCCACAGAGACACTGAGGCACAGAGGGTGCGCTACGTTGGTTTTAGGTAGAAGAATAGTAACTTCTCAATAACCGGTTAGAGCACAAAGAAACCGGTTAGAGCACAAAGAGCACGCTTCCGGCTTCAGGCTTCGCAATAGCTACGCCCGGACAAGTCGAGCTTCGCTTTTACGCCGTGACAGGGAAGCGTGAACAACAAACGGCTGCTACACCGAATGGCAAGGCTTGCGGGCGCACCTGCGATTATGTTACACGCAACATAATCGCAGATGCGCAATTTTTTTAAACGAAAGCAATTTACGGCTGTACTAGATTTGGCCACTCTGGTATATTTATATATCAACTTTTGAGGAAGTTGGATTTTAGATTGAAACCGGAGAGACCTGATGAACATTTTTATTAATTTTTTATATGCCTTTGAGATTATTATATGCTTTCTGCTGAGCGGCGTTATCTTGCTTCAAAAGCCCAAAGACGGCGGGCTGGGGGTTAGCTTCGGCGGTGGCATGGGTGAATCGCTTTTCGGCGCCCAGATGGGTAATGTCCTGACCAAGGCAACAGTCGCATTAGCAGTGATTTTCCTGCTCAACACCATTGTTCTCTCCCGCCTGACCTCAGGTTCAGGGAGCTCAGTGATGGAGGGTGTCTCTACCCCCGCGCCTGCCGCACAGAGTGCGGATCTACCCTTCTCCGCCCCGGCCGGTGGCAGCGCCCCTGTCGCACCCGCCGCGCCCATGGCCCCTGCCGGGCTGTAATTTCCACGTGGTTTTTATCTTGCCTGCAAGTCGGGGTCGGGGTCGCTATAGGAATCGGTATCGAAGGGCGGAAGAGATCGACTTGGCGACTTCACGACTTCCGATTTCTATGCTGTCGAACTTCAAGTTACCTCAGCGTTTTTTTGCGGCGCAGGCACGCGGCTGGCTTGCCAATCACTGGACTGGCACGTTCCCTACTAAAGCAGCTTTCCGCCGCAACCAAATGAGGTTGTTCAATATGCGAAGGCTATGCGTACTCATTGATAAGTTGATGGTTAAGAGCCAGCTGTATTATTTTCACATTCTTTATTGTCAACCAACGCAAACAACTTCGGTTGACAATCAAATCAAAAAATTGATACAGTGCCGCGCATGCGAAAAATCTCGTTCCGAAAAACGGCTGGCTGCCTGCTTTTACCGCCTGTTCTTTTTGCGCAAGCCCAAGGCTCGAACATTGTGATCCAGGTTGAAGCCATCCGGATCATGGCTGCGGCAACGCCGGATTCAACCCCCTTGCAGGATATCCCGGGTCTCAGGCTGCGCCAACAGGGACGCGGCCATCCCCAATCAGACCTCTCTATTCGCGGTAGCGCCTTTAACGCGGCTGGCCTCACCCTCAACGGACTCTCGATCCGTAACGCCCAGACCGAACATTGGCACGCCTCGCTGACAATACCTGCCTCCTGGATGGAGCAACCCTATGTGCTGACCGGCATGGATCGCTTCCGACTTGCCTCAGGCCACCCAGCTGGCTCGGTCGGACTCAATCTCGCTCCATTGCTCAGTGATGAACATTGTTTGACAGTCGGCGGCGGTAATTTCGGCAATCTCTTCGGCGGTATTAACCTGACAACGGTCGAGTATTATGAGCAAAGCATTGTCGGCAGCGCCGCTTTTTTAAACTATCATCACGCCGACCAAACTGATGCGCACAAGCAGAACGACCTTGATCGGATTGTCACCGGCGGTCGTGTCAGCCGTCTCACAAGTAAAACGCAAGCCGACCTCCTGGCAACAATAGCGCAGAGCCGATTCGGCGCGCGAGGGTTTTATGGAGCCTCGCACACCTACCCAGCCGAAGAGGAACTTTGGGATGCCATGGCACTGGGATCGCTGCGTTTGGTTGAAGATCCCGAAAACCCGGCGGCCATGACCGCTCTTTGGCGTCGGACCAATGACTCCTACTGGCTGGATCGTCACAACCACGCCTTTTACCAAAACCAGCATATCACCGATTTCTTCGCGCTGCACGGTGATCAAAAAACCACGTTCAACGAGATCTTTAGTCTCGATTCGCGCGCTGACCTTGACCTTGAAACCATAAAAAGCCGTTCGCTCGGCAACCATCACCGCAGCCATGCCTCGCTCGCCTTGATCCCCAACATGGCCCTTGGCGCGGTCCAGCTCTCAGCCGGCGGCTCACTGGATCTTTTCAGCGCCTACTCCCCGCGTCTGCTGCCCGCGGCTGGTGTGGAATGGACTTGCTTCGAAAATCATACCCTGTTTATCAGCTACACCGAGTCGCTGCGTCAGCCTTCCTATACTGAGCTCAACTATAAATCGCCGGATTCTCTGGGAAACAGCGGGCTCAGCCGCCAGCAGACGCACACTACCGAGGCTGGATATAAAGGAGAAACAGAGAGTTTAAAGTGGCAGTTAACCGCCTTTTACGAGTATGCTCATGACACTGTTGACTGGATTAAAACCGCGCCAGCCAGCCGCTGGAGTGCGGAAAACCTGGAAACCATTGAGAGTGTCGGAGTCTCTGCTTTGGGCCATATCGTTCTCAACAGGCAAACAGAGCTTTTACTGGAGGCCCTGCTTCTTGACAAAAGTTGCGACACGCGCCTCTATGCCAGCCGCTATGCCCTGGACTATCCAGAGCTGAGCACCACAGTGGCGCTGGCTCAATATCTAACAGATGACCTGACGCTGACAGTCAAACAGGAACTCGCTCAATACCGCTCCAACCCCGCTCGAGCTCACAGCGATTGGTCTTACAACTCATCAATCGAGGTTCAATGGAGGCTCCCGACCAAGCCTTTACTGGCACTGAATGCTGGCGTCAGCAATCTCCTGGATGATAACTTCCAAATTTTCCCAGGTCAGGAGACGCTAGGACGCGCGTTTCATACCTCACTCACATATCGCTGGTAAGGCAACGTAGGTCCGATTTCCAATCGGACATGTCCGGTTGGAAACCGGATCTACTGAAGTCAGCCGCGTCTCCGGTTTACGATAACGGCGACGATGCTGGTCGACGATTTTCAAGGGCGGTATTTTTAATCGTAATCCGCTATCGCATGCCACGCCGAACGAATGGAAGGCGGGTCGCACATCGTCGTCGGCCAGCATCGGGTGTAGTAGCCGCTCTATGAGCGGCATGTGTCGCTCATAGAGCGACTACTACACTATGTGTCGCTCATAGAGCGACTACTACACTATGTGTCGCTCATAGAGCGACTACTACACTATGTGTCGCTCATAGAGCGACTACTACACCAAACTCCTGTAAACGTTCGATAAACAACTTTTCGGAAGAACAATAATACATTGAACTCAAACGTTAAGCGCAAAAAAAAGCTTTTGTGGTTGCTTCATTGAATGGCTCATTGTAGAATTAAAGGAATGTAAGGAGACCTTAAAGAGATGGCAAAATCTAGTTGCTACAGGACTGGAGCGAAATCCGGGCAGGCTATGCTGGAGTACATTATTGTTTTTGTATCCCTGCTGGCTGTGGTCGCCGTGTTTTCTATCTGCCTTTATGCAGTGCGTCAGCAATCAAACCGGGCGCTTGATCTGGTCGCATCTGAGTATCCATAAAAACACTCCGATGCTGCAGCCATCGGACAAGGAGTAAGATAATATGAAAAAAAATCGCACAAAACGCAGCGGACAGACAATGGTTGAGTACATCATCATTGTTGTGCTCATTGCAATCACACTTTTAGTGCTCTTCTCAAAACTCAGTAAAGCCACCGGACGGAAAATCGCGGGCGCAACCTCCGCGCTGGATGCGGATGCCGGCTCTGAAGCCGAGAGTCTGGCCGAAGATATTGACGAGAACAAGGTCCGCGACCTAGGTTCAGATGGCACCTTTCGGTAAGCTATGAACCGCGCAGACATGCGTTCCGTTTTAAAAAATGATGAAAAACACTTCGTGATTTGAGGTTGCCGTGTATGCAAAAATGAACAACAAGGGTGGTCAGGCCATGATAGAGTCGGTCTTTGTCATCATCCTGACCTCATTGATCTTTCTTGCGCTGTTCCAATACGCCAATCTTTTTTCCTCAAAGATCATCCTAACACATGCCGCTGCCCGCGCGGCCCGCTGCCGCAGTGTGGGCTTCAACGGGTGGATGGTGTTGAAAAGCGCCCGTGTGGCCGCCATCCCGGCTGCTGGCAAGCGGCTCATACCAGAGCGCGCAGGTGTTGATCCCGCGATCACCACTGCACTGCAGCGCAATCGGGTGATGGAGATCTGGGATCTGGCCTTGCACAGCAACACACGCTCACCCGGCTCCATGCTGGAGCGCGGGCGCATCCCTGAGTACATGGCCTCCATCAACCACCCAACCGCAGAACATCTGCTCGACTATGAGCACTGGGAAACGCTCTCAGTCAACATTGATGAGGACACGGTTCTGGACGGCAAAACTCCCGGGCTCGCGGTGGTGGATGTCCGTATGCGCTACCCCTTCTTAATCTCATTGCAGGCCCTAAGAGAGGGCGAGCTGCGCAACCCAAATCAAGACGAGACAATGGCGTTAGAAGGACACTTTGAAATTGAAAACCAATACCCGCTCTATATTGAGGATGCCAACTGGTGAATCCTATGACCAATAAACACAGGCTCAATCAGCAAGCCGGTCAAGCAGTGATCTTTATCCTGCTGGCCTTGGTAACGCTTGTGTTTTTTCTGCTCTTTATCGTTGATCTGCACCAGATTGTCAGACGCAAAAACCAGACCATGAACGCCGGTGACGCCGCGGCGCTGGCTGCTGCCCGCTGGCAGGGCTCGACCATCAACCTAGTGGGCGAGTTGAATCTGATGCACATTCTCGCGCTGGCCGAGCAGAACGACGCGGCAGTACACGCCATCACCAATATGCAGAAACGGCTCTGCTTCACAGGACCCCTGACAGCGCTCTTTGCCAGCGGGATGGCCGCTAAAAACAACCATATCTATAATGACGACGAGATGACCGACCTGATCCATGAGCACGCCGAAACTGTCAGAAACCAATATGCGACCATTTTCAACGGCGCCATGTACTTCCCTGAACCCTGGCCAGGCGCCTGGGGTGAGTATGCGGCCATGCTCGACCAGGTGGCAGCAGACGGCATTGCCGCCGGTCCGGACAATGCCCATTTCTTTGGCGACCCGCAGGCGGGACATCCCCTGTTCAACAAAGCTTTTTATGAGGCAGTTGAAAGCCAAAACTGGTGCTGGTTCTACCTGAATGCAAACAGCCTGCTGGAAAACTACAACACCTATCATGACTGGCCCCCCTTGCCCCCACCTGACCGAGAGCGCTATGATGACTGTGAGTTTTTTGCGCTCGGGCTCTCTCCGTATGTCAGCAAGATGAAGTATCTCTTTAACTCAGCCGCATTGGAGATATTTCTCCGGGATGCTGGTTTAGGCGACATCCCACCTGCCTGGCTCGCTTCCACAAATGTCATGGATTCAGTCGAAAACTGGCACGTATACGGTGGCGGTTTTTGGGACGAATGGCTTTTAATTCAACCTGACGATGAGGGCTTTTTTCCAATTACCGGTCCAGTGCGCGAACAATATAACTACGCTGGCGCGGACGCGGTCGTGCGTGTCAACGCCGGAGTGCAGCGTGTCACCCCTGGCATTGGCGGTGGGAGTCATAACGACAATGTTGTCTGGACTGCCGCCGCAAAACCTTTCGGCTATCTTGAGGTTGATGGCGTAGATTCACTGCCCACTGCGGCCAAATATTTTGTGCTCCCTGCCTTCCGGGATGTGCGACTGATCCCTGTTGACGCTGCCTCGGGATCAAACAATGGAACCTCAAGTGGCGAGTGGGTCAGGCACATTCGTGATCATGTTTATACCTATGTTGAGATAGGTCCGCAAGGCTCGCGCTGCCGCTATTGCGCCAGCCTAGTTGTATGGGAAGATGCTGCGTTCCGGAAGATGGGGATTAATTGGCTTGAGCACAATAGTGATAAATGCCGGAGGTCTTCAAGTGGCGGCGGCGGTCGTGGCGGTGGGTCGCGCCGTGGGCATTAGCCAAGTGCTTCGCAAGCCGCAAAGTACGCGCTATTCAGGTGACACGCAGGTCGCAGCTGTAGGTCGGCTGGCCGTGAACGCGCCAGCGCGCGGCCAGCAGCTGAAGGTAGTCGAAGAGAGTCGACGGGCGTCGAAGGTAGTCGAAGATGCTGCACGATTTTCGAGTAACATGCAAGCCGCAAGAAACGCGCGAACGAAATTTAAACACCAATATGAAACAACTTTTACATAAGAAAAAAGGCCAGGCCAGCATCGAACTGGCCGCTGCTCTGATATTGATGTTGATCATTATTACTGGCGTTCTGCATGTCAGCCGCATGGCCCGCACCTCGCTTTTTCTGCAATCAGTCCTGCGCGGCAAAGCTGGTGAACGGGCGATGAACCCCTTTGCCACACCGGATGCGTCCGAGTATATCTCTAACTGGGATGCCGGTGCTGATGGAATTCAGTACACTGCTGACGACCAGCCCATAAAAAACAGTGTCAATCTCTCCCTGACCTTCACTGCGCTCTGCCAACACTCTGTCAACTCGCAAGACGACTGGCAATATGTCGCTGATCGCAGCTGTTTGCCAGTCTCTATGGTGCAACTCTACAACTATCCGCTCTTCTCATCCGCAGTGGAGATGGTACATGAAAAAGAGCGTTTATACGTGCCGGTTGACCGGGTGATCAGGGATCTGGTGTACGGCAAAGATGATGTCGCCATTGAGGAGGAGGTCTGGATGCCGCTGATGGGAGGTTTATATTGACCCGTAAAAAACTCATGCAAGCCCTGCTCCTGATCCTGCCCTTAACCTTGGCAGCAGAGGTCTTTTTCCGTATGCCGCGTCGAGCAACAACTCTGCTGCGCAATCTCGGAGGCGGAATGGTTTATGAGAGCGCAGTTGAGATTAACGGCAGGGCCGGTTCGCTCACAACATTTGCATTTAATGAAAGCTCAGAGATCATCTCGCGTCAGATAGCTGCCAGACTGAACCTACCGTCGCCAGGCGCGGGCTCGGCTCTGATAGTGGACACCTCGGGTAAAACCCTCTCCCGCTATTTTATTCTGCCTGCCCCCAATTTAGGCAACGCCTGTTTAGTGACCTCCATTGAACAGCGCGCAGGTGTTTTCAGGAACCGCGCTGGCCTTGCCCCGCCCTGGCCAGCTGGCATTCCGGTGTTCAACGCCACACCCGAATTCACCGCACGTTGCGATAAAACGCGCTGCACCTTTCTGAGTGCCAGCTCACTCTGCGGCTCGCCCGAGCAGGCCGTGGAGGAGGCCGCCAGTGCTCTGACGCAGGCTGGGTGGGAGGCCACCGTGCCAACCACGCCTACATTCCGAATCTTCACTAAACAAAATCAGCAGTGTGTGGTTTTTTCCACAGAAAGCCCGCGCTCTGGTCAGGTCACCATTAACCTCTTGCAAAGAGCGGGGTCAAAACAGTAAACTGACCCTCAATCAAAGGTTGGTTCAGCATTCAACCTCAAGGAACATTTATGAAACAGAAATTGGTTTTAATTGCCTCAGTCGTGATCGGCCTAGCGGCTGCCATGCTCACAAAATCCTATCTCACAGCCAAAGACCGGGAGGTGGCAGCCTGGAAAAGACAGTTTGAGAGCAAAAACGTGAAGATCACCGTGGTGGGTGTTAAGCGTGCCATCCCATCCGGCACTGTGATCCGGCTGGAGGATATCGGGCAGATCGATATCATTGAGCGATCCGTGCGTGGGCATGTGGTCAAGATTGCCGATCACCTCTCGCTGATTGGGCGTAAAACCATTCGAGCATTAGAGAAAGATGCCCCAGTTTTCTGGTCCGACGTTGAAGGCGGCGAGCCTGGATCGCGCGGCTTGTCAGGCGATATCAAACAGAAAATGCGAGCGATTTCTGTAAATGTCAGCGGCTCCGGCTCAGTCAGCGGCATGGTCAGGCCCAATGATCATGTGGATGTGTTGGGAACATTTTCCTTCCCAGCCAAAGATGCCCCGGCCGAGATGGAGCTGGTCACCATGACAATCCTGCAGGATGTGCTGGTGCTGGCAACAGGCAAGGAGACCTCCAAATCGCTGTTGTTGGCAACCCGTCCATCAAGCGGCTCCTACAATACCGTAACGTTGGAAGTCACACCGCGCGAGGCGGAGATCCTGGTTTTCGCAGAGCAGATCAAAGGGCGGCTGGCGCTGGCGCTGCGCAACCCTGATGATGTTTACTATGAGCAAATCCTGCCGCGGGTTGACTTCAAGCAAATTCAGGCCGAAATTGGCAACCTCAATGAGTTCCGACAGAACCAACTCTTACGCAAGCGTTCCAACTAAGCCACCGAGATATGCACTACTCACTCAATATTGCTCACCCTGGCCAGCCAGTCCAAGCCGTTGAACTACTGGAAGGCTCCTATACGATTGGTCGCGGAGAAGCCTGTAAAATCCGATTGCGGCTGCCAGAGATCAGTGAACGCCATGCCCTGCTGGTCATACGGGACAACCAGGCCTTCATCGAAGATTTGCACTCCAGCAACGGAGTTTTAGTGAATGGAGTCACAATCAGCGGTCCTGTCAGGCTCAGCAATGACTCTGTGGTGTCCATTGGCCCCTGCCTGCTGCGGGTCTTCTCGAACGAGAACGAGCGCGGGACTGAGCCGCCCCCTGCCCCTAGCCCAAACACTCAGCACACTGAACAAAAGCGCGCAGAAAACGTGCGGCCCACGACCCCCTCCCAGCCTACCAGCAGCCACGCCCCTTCGCAGCAGGATGGTCAGCAACCGGCCCCGCCCAACCCGATGCTGGCGATTATACGTGAGATCAAAAGCCAGATCAACCGCGAGCTGGTGCAGCGCCTGGATCTCAAGCGGATGACCGCCTCCAACACCAGCCCACAGGAGCTGGAGACCAAGGTCAAAGCAACCATCCGCACCATCATCAGCGAGGTGCAGAACAAACAGCGGCTGCCAGGGAGCATCAATGCCGAACGGTTAGAGCGCGAGATCTACAATGAGGCCATGCGCCTCGGCCCGCTGGAAGACTTTCTCGAGGATGACTCTATTACTGAGATCATGGTCAACGGGCCCAACCAAGTTTATATTGAACGTGATGGCAAGCTGGTTAACTCAGGGCAGACATTTATGGACGACGAGTCGGTGCTCGGGGTCATTGAGCGGATCGTGGCTCCAATTGGCCGCCGGATCGATGAGAGCCAGCCCTATGTGGACGCGCGTCTACCGGACGGTTCGCGCGTAAATGCGATTATCGCGCCGCTCTCCCTAATCGGACCTTGTATCACGATCCGTAAATTCTCGAAAAAGGTGCTGACTGTCGAGGATTTCATCAACTTCGGCACCTGGACCCAAGATGCGGCAGATGTTCTTAGGATCTGCGTTTTAATGCGCAAAAATATTGTTGTGGCAGGCGGCACAGGCTCTGGTAAAACCACCTTGCTGAACCTGCTCAGCAGCTTCATACCAGAGACCGACCGGATTGTCACGATTGAGGATGCCGCTGAGCTACGCCTCAATCAGCCGCATGTGGTGCGCCTGGAATCACGTCCGCCCAATATTGAGGGGCGCGGCGCCATACCAATTCGCGACCTGGTGCGCAACTCGCTGCGTATGCGCCCGGATCGTATTATCGTAGGCGAGTGCCGTGGCGGTGAGTCGCTCGACATGTTGCAGGCCATGAACACCGGCCATGACGGCTCTCTGACGACCGTGCATGCCAACTCGCCACGCGACGTAATCTCTCGCCTGGAGACCATGGTTTTGATGTCTGGCATGGATCTGCCCTCGCGGGCGATCCGTGAGCAGATTGCCTCAGCGGTTGATATCATTGTGCATGAGTCGCGCATGAGCGATGGCTCACGTAAGGTGACTTATATCACCGAGGTAGTGGGACTGGAGGGACAGCAGGTTGTGATGCAGGACCTCTTTGAATTCAAACAGACGGGGCTGGATGAAAACGCCAAAGTTACGGGACAGCTGCTGCCAACCGGCGCCATGCCCACCTTCTACGAACATCTGGCAACACGCGGTTTGGAGATTGACCCCACGGTCTTTGATCCCAGCGGCAAGGAGGGATACCAGTAAAACCATGGACCTTCCGATAACAGAAATTTTCCGCTGGAGTGCTGTGTGCCTCATGTTTCTCTCCTTTGCCGGTCTGGCGTGGACCTTCAGCAAATCGCTGACAACAGGCGCAGCTGATTACTCTGACACCATCTCCGAGGAGGCCTCGCGCCAGTTCGAAGATCTCTTCCTTTTTATCCCGCCCAAGCGCATTGCCGAGATTGGCTGGAGTGCAGCTGGAATTGTGTTCCTGCTCTTTGCCGTGCCGCTCTTTGATATCCACAACGCCATCTCCACACTGGCAGGTATTGCGCTGGGGGTCATCTTCGGCGTACTGGCGTTAATGACACCGAAAAAGGTAGTCAAGATTCTCAAGGAGAAGCGTCGGTTCAAGTTCAACATCCAACTGATTGACGCGCTCAGCAACATGAGCAACGCCTTGCGGGCGGGGTTCAGCATTAACCAGGCTTTTGAAACTGTGGTGCAGAATGGGGAGAAACCAATCTCCCAGGAGTTTGGCGTGATGTTACAGCAGATGCGCGTTGGCATGAATTTTTATGATGCCATGCAGAGCCTTGACGCGCGAGTGGGCAGTGATGACCTGACCCTGGTGGTCACCGCGATTGACATCGCCCGCCGCACAGGCGGCAACCTGACCGAGATCTTTGATAAGATCAGCATCACCATCCGGGAGCGGATGAGGATCGAGCGCCGGGTGCGCACCCTAACCGCCCAGGGGCGGCTGCAAGGCATTATTGTGGCCTGCATGCCCGCTGTGCTGGGAGGGATCATGACTTTTATCAAACCCGACCTGATGCTGCCTTTCATCAAATCATCCTACGGCATCATCGCCATTGGGCTAACAGTATTGTTGATCGGTATGGGCTGGTTTGTGATCAGCAAGATCATCAAGATTGATGTTTAGTGCTCTTTTTGAAGGCAAAGCCGGCCAGCCTGCGTACCCTGATCAGTCGCGTACCACATATTAAAAACAAGAAAATGTTTATATAATATTTTATCATTAATTGGTATGATTAAAATTTATGTAAATTTAGGAATCATACTATGAAGATAAAATTACTGCGACGATCGGCTTTATCTGGCTTAACAATAGTGTCATTTTCACTCTCTTTGTTTTTATCTGGCTGCTTTATGATTGGCCCGGACTATGCGGCACCGCAGGCAAGCGCCCCTGATGCCTGGCACAATGCGGCAGCTAAAGATTTAAAAACCAGTGATGCTCCCCTCAGCAGTTGGTGGCAGACATTCAAAGATCGCGATCTGGATACAATTATTGCTGATGTCCGCTCAAACAACTACTCGCTGGTCACCGCCTTTGCGAGAATAGAGGAGTCGTCTGCATATTATGGAATTGCACGTTCACCCATGCTTCCTGAGGTGATCAGTGGTGGTGGTTACCAGAGGAGGCGCGATTCGGAACGTGTCAAATCCAACAGCAGCCACCCTGAAAACCCCTATAACCTCTATGATGTCGGTTTCAACGCATCCTGGGAGGTTGATATGTGGGGCCGCGTCGCCCGCGGGGTAGAGTCTGCCGGCGCCACTTTTGAATCAACACTGGAGGAGTATCGCGACCTGCTGGTTGTGTTGCAGGCCAATGCTGCGGCCACCTATATCGGCATACGCACATCACAACAGCGGTTGCTTTTCGCACACAACAATGTGGCGCTTCAACAAGAGACGCTACAGCTCACGCAAGACCGTTTTAAGGCTGAACTTACTGGCGAGCTTGATGTACGCCAGGCCGAGCTGAACATTGCCTCAACCATGGCACTGGTTCCGCAACTGGAGACCGACCTGGTTAAGCAGGTCAATCAGCTCTGCTTCCTGGCCGGGAAACAGCCGGGCGCCTATGATTATCTGCTCTCCGCCACAAATTCAATTCCGTATATACAGGAGGTCCCTGCGATGCTGCCTGCTGATCTGCTTAGAAACCGACCGGACATTCGTGCGGCGGAGAGAAGGCTGGCCGCGCAAACAGCGTTGATTGGAGTAGCGCGTGGTGATCTGTATCCCATGTTCGCCCTGAATGGATTCTTTGATTGGCAGGCATCCTCGGGCGGCGATTGGTTTGACCCAAAGGCCCGCACCTATGGTTTTGGCCCCTCGTTCCGCTGGTCAATCTTCAATTATGGTCGCGTACGCAACCAGATAGCCGTCGAGACAGCGCGCACCAAGCAGGCACTCGCCAACTACGAGCAGAGCGTTCTGGCGGCATGGCAGGAGAGTGAAGATGCAATGATTGCCTATGTCAAAGAGATGGAACGCAATAAAATTCTGCAAGATGCCACGCTGGCGGCGCAACGCTCGACAGCACTGGTGGAAACGCTTTATAAAACCGGGTTGACCAATTTCCAGAACGTTCTGGACATGCAGCGCCAGCTCTTTCAGCAACAGGATCTGCTAGCCATATCGGAGGGTGCTGTGGCAGCCAATCTGATCGGAATCTATAAGGCGCTCGGCGGTGGCTGGCAGGCGGAAAAAGATTAAAAACCTAGCACAGGCAGGCAACCATTTTTTGCCCACGAATCTCCGCGAATATTGCGTGTTAAAATTGCAAGTCATGTTTTAAGAGTAATCTTATGATAAGGGTATTTCAAGCGATTAGCGACCCCACGAAGTGGGGATGAAATCCCTTATCTTTTCGCGGAGATTCGCGGGCAAAATAACTCTGAGAACTCTGTGCCTCTGTGAGAGATAAAAACTTGCATAAAAACAAGAAAATGAATGATAGCAGTACAAAAGGAGTCTACATGAAGATTAAGTTTTTAACCGGAAAACTGGTTGGCGGCACTCTGCTGGTTGTGGCGGTTGCGGCAATAATTTACTTTAAGCCGAAACAGGAGGAGGAACCACCAGACACCTCTGTTCGCCCGCTTAAGTCGGTGGTTGTCGGAGCGCAGTTCAAGGATGCGAACCTCTACTTCCCCGGTATTGTCAGCGCTGATTCCCAAGTCAGCCTCTCGTTCAATGTTCCCGGGCAGATCATATTTAAACCCCACAACAGAGGCGCTGAGGTGAAAAAAGGCGAAGTCCTCGCCCGGCTCGATGATACCAGCTTCAAAGATGAGGTCAAGAATGCCCAGGCAGAGGTCACCCGCGCCGAGGCAACCATGAATCGTATGGCCAAGGCACTCGAGACAAACGCGATTTCCAAAGAGCAATTTTCAAGGGCGAAGGCGGATTATGACAAAGCCGTGGCGCAGCTTGGAATCAAGCAGAAAGCACTGGACGACACTGTGATCAAAGCCCGTTTCAACGGGGTAATCTCAGACAACTTTGTGGACGTGTACGACACCCTCAGCGCAGGACAGCCGGTTGTCAGCCTGCAGGACAACACTTTGGTCAATATTGATGTGGCGGTCTCTGAGCAGTATGTGATTCGTAAAAAAACTGATGTCGATAAACACGCCAAATACTATGCGGTTTTTGACGCACTGCCAAATGAAAAGTTCGCCATTAAGGTTAAGGAGTACGCTACCACCGCTGATCCGAAAACACAAACCTACACCGTCAGTTTTCAAATGGATAAACAGGAAAAGTATAATTTTTTCTCAGGAATGTCAGCCACTGTCATAATCCATGACTTCCACCGAAACAAAGCGAGTGAGAGCTTTTTTTCGCTTGAATCCGATTACATTGGCATTGACAGCGACGGCACTCATTTTGTCTGGGTGCTTGAGAAAACTGAAGATGGGAAGATCTTTTCCGCCAGCAAGCGGCAGGTCAAAGTTGGCAGGCGCTCCGGAACAACTCTGGAGATTCTTGAGGGGTTGAAAGAGGGCGAACGCATTGCAGCCGCAGGCATATCTGTTCTGACACCCGGGCGGCGTGTGACACTTCTCACCCCTGAAGCAAGTAAGGAGGGGTAATGAGCATCGCACAAGCCTGTATCGACAAAAAAGTCATCACCCTTGGTATATCTGTTGCCATGCTGATTGCCGGCACTCTTGCCTACACAAAATTGGGGCGGCTGGAAGACCCTGAGTTCACCATTAAAACCGCTCAGGTTATCACGATGTATCCGGGTGCCACGGCGGAAGAGGTGGCCAAAGAGGTCACAGATAAGATTGAAATCGCGATCCAACAGCTGGGCCAGCTTGATAAAGTCACCAGCAAATCCTACCCGGGACGCTCGATTGTAAAGATCGACATTAAAAATACATTCAGCAAAAAAGACCTTCCGCAGATCTGGGATGAACTGCGGCGTAAGGTTGGAGACATGCAGTATACCCTGCCAGCCGGATGTCAGCCATCAGTGGTTTATGATGATTTCGGTGATCTTTTTGGTGTGTTCTACGCCATCTATGGTGATGGTTACAGCTATGCCGAACTCAAAGAGCATGCAAAACTGCTGCGCAAGGAACTATTGCTCTGCCAGGATGTCGCCAAGATCGAACTGATAGGGGATCAACAGGAAACAGTATATCTGGAGGTGTCGAGAGCGCGAATGGCTGGCATGGGAATCTCCCCGGATATGATTCAGTCAGTGATACAACGTCAGAATACAGCTCAGTCAGCTGGAAATATCGAAATCGGAGATAAATTCATTCGTATCCATCCGACCGGACAGTTGAAAACGATAGACGATATTGGCGACCTGATGATCTCCCGGGTGCATGATGACAACAAAACAACGATACGCATCCGCGACATTGCCACCCTTAAACGCGGTTATATATGGCCTGCCAAAAACTATATCCGCTATAATGGCAAACCTTCGATTGGACTGGCGATCTCCACTGTCAGCGGCGGTAATGTGATCACCATGGGCAATGCCATTGATGCCCGTATGAAAGAGCTGCTGCTGGAGACCCCAATCGGCGTTGAGGTCGGCATTATCTCGCACCAGGCCAAGAGCGTTGATATTGCCATTAAAGGATTTATCGTAAATCTGGTGGAAGCGGTTGTGATCGTAATTGCCGTACTGCTCTTCGCGATGGGCATGCGCAGCGGTCTGATCATAGGCGGCATCCTGATTTTAACGGTATTGAGTACTGTCATGGTGATGCAGTGGATGGGAATTATGTTCGAGCGCATCTCACTAGGCGCTTTTATCATCGCCCTGGGCATGCTCGTCGATAACGCCATTGTCATTACTGAGGAGGTCTTGATTGCGGCCCAGAGGGGAGCAAGCCGCGTCAAAGCCGCAATTGCAGTTGTCGAGCAGACAAAATGGCCGTTGTTAGGCGCGACTGTGATCGCAATTCTCTCTTTCGCGCCGATCGGGGCATCACAGGACTCCACTGGCGAATACTGCCGCTCTCTCTTTCTTGTTCTGCTGATCTCTCTCTTGATGAGCTGGGTACTGGCAATTACAGTTACCCCGCTGGTAACATCCGCTCTGCTTAAAAAATCAAAGCCGGTCGAGGGTGAGGCGCAAAAAGACCCCTATGACACCGCCTTCTTTCGCGCCTATCGATCATTTCTGCGAAGCTGTATGAACCACCGCTTCATATCATTGACGGTAATGGGCGTGATGCTGGTTGCCGCGATCTACGGCTTCAAGAGTGTCAGTCAGAACTTTTTCCCCGACTCAACCCGCCCGCAGTTCATGGTCCATCTCTGGATGCCGCAGGGTTCGGGCATTGACTCAACGGATCGGTTGATCACCAAGCTTGACGAGTATACCCGCAAAGTTGAGGGTGTAGCCAGCTCAACGGCCATGACTGGCACCGGAGGAAAACGGTTTCTGCTGACCTACGGCCCTGAAGATCCGGATGCGGCTTACGGAATTATTTTTGTTGATGTTGACGATTATAAAAAAATTCCGGAGATCGCGGGGCAGATTGTCGCCTATGCGGAGAAAGAGATCCCGGATGCGCTGGTATACTCGCAACAGTTTGTGCTTGGACCCGGCGATGCCCAGAAAATCCAGATGCGAATCCTGGGATCTGACCCTGAAGTACTGCGTAAGCTGGCCGGCAAAGCAATTGCTGTTCTGCAATCAGACCCGAAACTGGTTGAGGTGCAGAGTGACTGGCGCAATAAGGTTGATCTGATCCAGCCGGTTATATCAGAGTCTAAAGCCCGCAATCTGGGAATCACGCGGGCTGAGGTTGCAAGAGCGATGCAGCGGGCCTATCTGGGCAATACAATCGGCTATTTAAAAGAGGGTGATGAATCGCTGCCAATCATCCTGCGTCCCCCTGCGCAAGAGCGCGCGAACCCGGATGCGCTCAACGGCATATGGCTATGGAGCAAGTCGTTGAACTCCGCCGTGCCTGTCGCGCAGGTCGTTGACCGATTTGTCAACACCTCAGAGGAGGCCCGCCTGGGCCGTCAGAACCGCACGGCTTGTATCACCGTAAAATGCAATACAACCGGGGAGACCGCCGCTACCGCCGTTGCGCGGCTTATGCCTCAGTTGTTAGAAACCACCGAGAGCTATCCCGATGGCTATTGGCATGAGTGGGGTGGCGAATATGAAAGTTCTACTGATGCCCAATCCGCCTTAGTCGGCAAGATACCTGGGATTATCGCTGTTATGATCCTGATTACCATCGTTTTGTTCAATTCAATCAAAAAACCGCTGGTGATCTTTATGACAGTCCCTTTGATTGTTATAGGTGTCACCATTGGATTGCTGTTGTGTAATCAGCCCTTCGGGTTCATGGCCCTACTGGGATTCCTTAGCCTGGCCGGTATGCAGATCAAGAACGCAATTGTGCTTGTTGATGAGGTCCACATGCAGGAGGAGCTGGGAGTTGATTCATTTAATGCAATTATTAATGCTGGCACAACCCGCTTGAGGCCTGTATCCATGGCGGCCTTGACCACGGTACTGGGGATGCTGCCGCTGGTTACTGATGCTTTCTACGTTTCAATGGCGGTCACGATTATGTTTGGACTGACCTTCGCGACCATCCTGACCATGCTGATTGTTCCGGTTAACTACGCCTTGATTTTCAACCTTAAGGATCCTGATAAAAATAAAACCACGCGCATCCCATAGGGATGCAGGGGTTTAGCTTTTTAGGCTGTAGGTGTTTAGGGGTACTAATCACAATCTTAATCGTCCACCAACATCGTCGCACAGCGTCGTCAACCGTTGCAGCGCGTGAAGCACAACACCTGCGACTCGTGCTGCGCTAAACTTTCGCTTCATAAAGTAGCACAGGCGTCCCGCCTGTACTACTATCATTCATATTCGTGTTTTTTGTGCATGTTTTTTATCTCTCATAGAGGCACAGAGAACCTCGCGCAGCATAGCCGCAACCAATTTTTTGCCCACGAATCTCCGCGAATATTGCGCTTTAAATTTTTTCTCCACGTTGTGGAGTCGTTAATCACTAAAAATTTAAAGCGCAGAGTCCCGTGTTAAAATTACAAGTCATGTTTTAAGAGTGATCTTATGATAAGGGTATTTCAAGCGATTAGCGACCCTGCGTAGCAGGGATGAAATACCCTTATCCTTTTGCGGAGATTCGCGGGCAAAAAACTCTGTGCCTTTGTGAGAGATAAAAAATTGGTTGCGGCTATGCTGCGCTAGGGTCGTCGTGTCAATCACAGCCGAGACGGCTGTGCTACTTTTTCTCTCAATTATCACGCTACATATTTTTCGCCTCAAAATATTTTACCTCAAAAAACGCGCTGCCCCATTTTCTTGCCTTAAAAATATAATGACAATCATCAGGTATTGTCTAACTGACTTGAGCAGTTACAGTGTTTCGCAGGGCGTATTGCAAGTCGGCGCAAAGCGAGTCGTAGGTGTAGTAGCCGCTCTATGAGCGGCATTTGCGCGTTGTGTCGCTCATAGAGCGACTACTACACCTGTGCTGCAATGCGAACAGCAATTCGTTTGCAAAGCGAGTCGTAGGTGTAGTAGCCGCTCTATGAGCGGCATTTGCGGGGTGTGATGCGTTTTGCGATAGTAAAAATCTAAAAGATATGCTATCATTTATTCATTTATACCGCTACTATGTTAGGTTATTTCAGAAATTTGAGCATTTCATATTGTACTTTTTTCAACAGTACGCAAGATATGATGCTTTGAAAGAGGTAAAATATATGACAAATTCATTTATAAATGGTTTTTTGGTTCGCTGTTTGTTCACTCTGATTGCATGGTCATGTGCCAACGGCGAAACATATGTGAACGAAGCATTTACAGGAGCAACCGCTCCGGAGTGGAAATTCATTATTGGGCAGGGAACAGGAGCGGTTCTAACGGCCTCTGACAAAATGCCTGTTGAGAAACGCGATCCAGTCGGCGAGGGTTGGCTGCGCCTGACGCGCGATCTGCAAGGCCAGTCATCTTTTGTCTATCACACAAACTCAGTGCCCACCAGTGACGGCTTGGTTTTTTCGTTCGATTTTGTCGTCTGGAAGCCGGCAAGTAGTCCGGCTGCGGATGGGTTCGTGCTGGCGCTTTTTAATCCGACCGATACGCCCAGCGCAGGCGGCTACGGGGGGTCGCTGGGCTATGCGCAGCGAGCCGGGGGGACAATGGGTCTGAGCCAGGCAGTCGTGGGCTTCGGCTTCGACTCACATGGCAATTTTTCAAACCCGACCGAGGGACGTCTGGGGGGACCGGGAAGGCGTGAAAACTCCATCGCAATTCGCGGCCCCATGGGTGCCACCCGCAATGACGGATACGTTTATGTAACTGGCACCGCACCGCTGGATTCCTTCCACTCTAAAAGCACGCAGAGTCGGACGAACGCAGTGATACACAGTGCGAGTATTTCGATTGCTCCGGACAAAACAGTTTCAATCGCATGGACCGACCAACTGGGCAATTGGCAAAAACTTGTCTGGGAAGATTGTGATCTGCCCTGCCCCGAGCGGGTTATGCTGGGCTTTACAGCGGGAACCGGTGCCGTTACCGCCAATCAGGAGATCAGAAACCTGAAGGTTACCAGCTTCACCCAAAGCTCAACTATCTGGGATGGCGGCAGCGTTGGAAACTCAGCGTGGGGCAGTGCGGAGAATTGGGTGGATGATGGGCTGCCCCTGTTCGGCAAAACACTTGATGTGATCTTCAACGCGCCAGCTGGCGAGCGGGCGGTGAATTACCTGGTTGAGAAGCGCACAATTCGCAGCTTGGCTTTTTCAACCAATGTCACGGATGATATTGTGATCCGCACCACAACCACAGCGGATGGCACCGTGGCGGCACCGCTGGTTTTCGCGGCCGAGGGTGATGGTGCCTCGATTCTAGTCCGCTCCGGCATCACCAACAACATAACAATTGGCGCTGCGGGCGGCAGTGTTGTTTTGAGCAACAGCATGTTTATCGCGCATCAAGGCAGCGGCGACTTGAACTTCGCCCGTCCGCTGACCGGCACTGCGGATATAACCAAATCCGGCTCAGGCACGGTTGTGCTATCCGGCGCCAATACCTACAAGGGGCGCACAACCCTGATGGCGGGTGTGATTGAAATCAGCGCTGGCGGAACCCTGGGAGATAAAGACAACCATTTTCACATCTGGGACGGCGCTCTAAACCTCGGTGGCACAACACAGACCAACCACACAATTGAAATGCGCGGTGGCGCAATCACAAATGGCACAATCAATATTGGCTCGCGACTCAATTATCGTGGCGGCGTGCTCGATGCGAAACTTACAGGCCCAGGTGAATTAAACAAGTGGGAGAGCGACTTGCCACTGACATTGACAAACAGCAACACTTACACTGGGGCGACGCTTGTGAAAAATGGAAAATTGATGGTTGAAAACGTCGCAGGCAGCGGCACAGGATCGGGCACAGCGACAGTGTCTGATAAAGCCGCTATCGGCGGACAGGGCCGGGTGGGCGGCAGCCTGATATTCAACAGCGGATCTAAATTTGTCTTTAGCGAAGACGGCCCTTTAGAGGTTGGCGGCACGGTCGCCTTTAATGGAATGAGCATGGCTGATATGCTGGGTTTAACCGCAAGCGTGACGAACGGTGTCTACATGCAGATCCAGGGCGGTGTTGTAACAAACGGACTGAGCCATTTGGGACAGCCGTATGCGCTGAATGCGTATATGCTGGATGACAGCAAGTATGCTTTTTTCACAGTCCAGGATGGCAACTTATACGTGAACGTCAGCAGCGACCCTCTTTCTGCTGCGATGGACATTGCCTTGTACGCGGTTGCGGGGGGTGAAGTGATGATAGAACTCGCAACAATTGATGAGAACGGCTCCGGTGATATTGTTGTTTCCGCTTGGATCGGCAATGGTTGGGTCGAAATTGGGCGAGTGCTGGCTCATGATATTGAAGGGCAGGGATCGCATAGCTATTTTTTGCGAACCAGCGTACTTGATCCCAGCCAGGCCTATCGTTTGCAGGTGGTTGATGAAGAGGGTCGCAAACATGAGACACGTGATCCACTCCAAGTTCAATCTGTTCGCATGAGCGCGGTGCGCCTTGATATGGAAATGATCACTCTGACCTTTGCCGCCGGCATAGGAGGCGACTACGTTATACAAAGCAGTACAGATTTGATGAGCTGGACGACCGAACAGGTGAAACATAAAACTATATCGAGTTGGTCGGAGTTAACTGATAGACCGATCTCGGCTTATCCGAATGATGTGATTGTGGTGCGCATACCGTCCAACAATCGAAAGCGACTTTTCTTCAGGGCGATTAGCGTGGATCATCCTGGTAACCAGTAATGCCAGCATTCGTTTTTTTGGTTAAGGAAATTGGCGGTTAGTGATTGTTCAAAAATAACATTTACGCTGTGCGTCCAATTTGCTACCCTTCTTTAACCAATAAGGAGGATCAGATGGACAAACCGATTTGTTATGATGCGTTTTTTGCTGCGTTGCGTCCGCAGCT
>Ga0265294_10000803_pt1 | contig 42745 bp, 48 predicted proteins | sample MunlanPumphouse3_FD_192504 | JGI IMG/M metagenome (GOLD analysis project Ga0265294, IMG submission 192504) | Groundwater microbial communities from a municipal landfill in Southern Ontario, Canada - Pumphouse #3 | ecosystem: Environmental > Aquatic > Deep subsurface > Groundwater | place... | reverse complement strand
TAATTCATCTGCAATAAATGGCATAATCGGAGCTAACATCTGAATAGTCCCTTTTAAAACATATATCAAAACAGATAAAACTTGTTTCTTTTCATCTTGGTTTTCTGAAACCATTCTGATTTTTGACAATTCTATATACCAATCACAAAACTTGGTCCAGAAAAAGTCATACAAAGTTCTTCCCGCAACATCAACATCATAAACTTCTAACGACTTAGTTACAGTTTGAATTGTTAAATTATATTCACTAATAATCCATTTATCTGACAACTCTTTAATGACAGGTTCTTTAGATATTTCAAGGTCGCCCATATTCATTAAAATAAATCTTGAAGCATTCCAAATCTTATTTGCAAAATTTCTTGCGCTTAAAAAAGATTCATCAGAAATTTGCATATCTCTTCCAGGAGCTGCAACTTGTGCCAATGCAAATCTTAAAGCATCCGTTCCATATTGTTCCATTACACCTAACGGATCAACAACATTACCTAAAGATTTTGACATTTTTTTACCGGATTTATCTCTGACAATCCCATGTATAAAAACATCTTTAAAAGGAACATCATTTAAAAATTCCAATCCCATCTGTACCATTCTGGCAACCCATAAATAAAGAATCTCATGACCTGTTGCAAGCACACCTGTCGGATAATAATATTTTAATTCTTCATTGTCAGGATTTTCACCCCAGTGAAATACGCTGAACGGCCACAAAGCAGATGAAAACCATGTATCCAAAACATCATTGTCCTGTACAATATTTGTATTACCGCAGCAAGGACATTTTTCCGGTTTTTCTTCTGAAACGATGAGTTCACATGAAGTTCTATTCCCTTTTTCATCAACACAATAATAAACAGGTATTCTGTGTCCCCACCATATTTGTCTGCTTATACACCAATCTCTTAAATTTTCCAGCCACAATGTATAAGGCTTCTGCCATGAAGCAGGATAGAAACTTACTTTACCATTACGAGCAGCTTCAGCTGCTCTTTTTGACATTTCATCAACTTTTAAAAACCATTGTTCTGACATTATCGGTTCTATTGTTGTTGAACATCTGTAACATCTTCCAACTGAATGATTATAATCTTCTATCTTTAATATATATCCTTGTTCTTGTAAATCATTAACTATTGATTCTCTGGCTTCTTTTACATTTAGTCCTTTATATTTATCAACTAAATCTGTCATTTTCCCGTCGGCATCAATAACTTCAAGGATTTCTAAGCTGTGTCTTCTTGCAATTTCATAGTCTGTACTGTCGTGTGCAGGAGTTACTTTTACAGCTCCTGTACCAAAAGAAGTATCAACTATGTAATCAGCAACTATTTTAATTTCTCTGTTAGTTAACGGAAGAATAACTGTTTTACCAACTAACGATTTATATCTGTCATCGTTAGGATTTACAGCAACTGCTGTATCGCCCAACATTGTTTCAGGTCTGGTTGTTGCCACCGTAAGAAAATCATTTGAATCTTTTATCGGATATTTTATATACCACAAATTCCCTTTTTCCTGAGCATATTCAACTTCTATATCAGATAATGCCGTATTGCATCTTGTACACCAGTTTACAAGCCTTTTACCTCTATAAATTAACCCTCTGTCATAAAAGTTTTTAAATGCTTTTTTTACAGATTTTGAACAAGCTTCATCCATTGTAAATCTTGTTCTATCCCAATCAAGTCCGCAGCCGAGTTTTTTCAATTGGTCAAGAATAGTATCGCCTGTTTCTCCTCTCCACTGCCACATTTTTTCTACAAATTTTTCTCTGCCAAAATCGTATTTTGTTTTCCCTTCTTTTTTAAGAAGTTTTTCAACAACATTTTGTGTCGCTATCCCGCCGTGATCTGTCCCAGGAACCCATAATGTATTATAACCCTGCATCTTTTTAAATCTTATAATAATATCCTGTAAGGTATTATTTAAAGCATGCCCCATATGCAAAGATCCTGTTACATTTGGAGGAGGTATAACTATTGTAAAAGATTTTTTACTTTTATCAACTTTAGAAGAAAATGTTTTATTATTAATCCAATAATTTCCCCACTTTCCTTCTACTTTCTTTGCATCATAAACTTTTTCCATTTCCATTGTTTTTTGCCTTTATATGTTATTTCTTATTTATTGCTGCTTGAGCTTCCGGACTGCCTAATTCTGCTGCTTTTTGAAAATATTCTTCTGACTTTTCTTTGTCTCCTGTTTCACTGTAAATTAACCCAACCATATAAAAAGCTCCTTCATGTGTCGGATTAACTTGTATCAATTTCTCAAACATTTTTAATGAATTTTCATTATCGCCATTCTTGTTATAGTACATCCCCAAATCATACAAAGCAGGCTGACAGCTGTCTGAAACTTCAATAGCTTTTTTATAATAATTTATTTCGTCTTCAAATTTTTCAAGAATCCCATAACATAATCCTGCATTGTAAAGTGCATTTGCTGCAATATCTTTATCTTGTTCTGTTTTAGCAGCCGTATCAAAAAAAACAATTGCTTGTTCATACTGTTTGTTTTTTGCTGCTTCAATACCTTTTTTATAATCAGATATTTGAGGTTGTGGTGTGCAAGCAAATACAAATAATGACATACAAAGCAAACTAATAATTCTTTTCATTTTCCCCCCTGACATCATTTTTTGAATTTTGACAAATTCCAAACATTACTATCTTCCATACATAAATAAACAACAATACTGCTGTTATGAAATTTTATCTGTTCTGACAGATACTTATATATTTCTATTCTTTTTGTTGATTCATATCTCAATTTACCATCATACGCTAACAAAAGTTCTTCATCAAGAATTTCATTTTCAGAAAATCTATTTTCTATTACTTTTTTTAAAGTCGCAGGCATTCTTAAAGAACCTATGCTTATCCATTTTATATATTTTCCATCTATAAAATCAAATATCATATTTACTGTCTTTTTATAACCTTGCTTCCAATCACTATAAAAGATAACAGGGTCAAAATGAAATCCTACACTAAAACCTGCTTGGACACACTGTTTAGCAGCCAACAATCTTTCCTCCAGCTTTGGAGTACAATATTCATTTTGTTCTATCATTTCTTCACTGTTTACTGACCAAGAAATAACAATATTTCTGCTGCCGCCAAGTTTTAATAAATTATTAATATTCGTACTTTTAGTTTTAAATTCAAAAAAAATATTTTGATTTTCTTTAAAAAATTTAACTATATTATTTGAAAAAAGAGTAATATCATCAAAAAGTAAAGAGTCTGTAAATTCGCCGCTGCCGACTCTTGGCAAATCAAATAAATTATTATTTAACGGCTTAATCTTATTTATATCAAGAAATTCATCAATATTGCACGGGAAAATTATTCCTGCAACATTCTGATAACCTTGCAAAAAGCAATAGCTGCACTCATAAAGACAACCATATCCAATATTTAAAATTGAATAATTACAACAATGAACATTTTTTGTACATGGACAAGGTTTAAAAAAATCATATTTTTCATTTATTAAAAACAGATTTTCTTTTCTTCTATTATATTCATATATAGAAAATTTATTTTCCTTTTGAAATTGTTTTAACGATTGTATTTCTGTAAAAATTGCTTTAGGATATAATATTTTTACTCTGTTATACAGTTCAGAATTTATTACTTCATTAGTATAATAGACTTTCTTTGGATAGAAATCTTTAAGATTTAAATTTGCTTGTTCCTTTTGGCTGATATTAATATCCGGAAGATAAAAACTATCTTTTGGAACAATATTATAAGTTTGAGGATATCTCCTTTTTAACAGCAGATTTTTAACTTTTTCATAATTAGTTTCGTCTATCTGATTTATGATATTATTAAAATCAATTTTTTCTTTTTTTGAAATTTCAAATATTAATCTGGTTAATTCTCTTATCTTGTTTATCCCGAAAATTGGGAATTTATTTTTTAATTTTTGAATGATATTTATAACAATTTTATCCATTATTTATAAAATCACATATTGATTTTGCAAAGGATTGTCTTGCATTAAGCAGTTTTTCTTTTTGCGATTCTTCCATCTGATTATCAAATAATTTAGTAGAAGTAATATGATCTGTAACATATAATAAAGCTATTGCTTTTTTATTAATTGATGAAGCTGCAGAAAAAACTAATGAACATTCCATATCAATAGCATTTACTTTATTTTTATCAAACCAGTCTGTATATACATTTTCTAAAAGTATAGAATTTGTCGTTGCACATTTAACCTGCAACAAATTATTTTTTGTATTTTTTGACAGAAATTCTTCAAATAACATTGTAGACGGATAGTAAGCATCAGGAGTCCGTTTCATTTCAAGCATTTCTGAAAAACTTTCAAAATTGAATACTTTTTTTACAATAATTTTATCAGATATTTTAACATCACCTGCACCACCACAACTACCGAATAAAATAATATTTTCACAAGAAGTATTTTTTAATTGCAAAACAATATCCCCAACTAAAAAATTATTTTTAGTGGAGATTATTGTAACTTTTTCATAATTTATTATTTTTGCAAACAAGCCACTATATTTTTTTGACTTTCCTAAACTTGTAAATAATGTATTATCTGATACCGGACAAATTACACAAAACTTTCTAATTTCTTGTAATTCTATACCAAAATAAGCTGATGAATCTGACATAATAAATTTTTATTTCCTTTACATACCACAACAGCCGCTGCAACCACCTGACATTTTTTTAGACATACAATCCGATGGTGCAGAAGAAGAACAACAGCCATCATGATGATGATGAGAAGAAGATTTAGAACTACTTGATGCAAATGTTGAAAATTGCTTTTTTACATCTGTACTTTTACAAGTAGGACATTCTATTGTTTCATTATTAATTGAAAAAACTATTTTTTCAAATTGTTTACCACATTTTTCACAAATAAATTCAAATAATGGCATTCTATTTTCCCTGTGATTTTTCTACATTTACTTTATGCCCTTTTATATTACTATTATTTAAAGCTTCTATAACTTTATCTGCGTGTTCATTAGGAACTTCTACAAAAGAATATTTATCTAAAATATCTATGCTGCCTACGATTTCGCCATTCAAACCTGTTTCACCTGCAATAGCTCCTACAAAATCTCCAGGTCCAACTTTTTTATTTTTACCTATACTCATAAACAATCTGGTCATACCTGCTTCCGGAGTATTACCGCGTTTATGGCTGCTCTTATCTTTTGATGATGATCTGCTTCTGTCTCTATCGCCTCTATCACCACCTCTGTCTCTGCTTCTATTTCTATCTCTGTCTCTGTTTCTATCTCCAAAATTTTCAGCAGTAGACGGATTAACAAATAAATCTATATCCGAGTTTTGTTTTTCGACATTTTGATCTTTTAACATCATTTCAAATAGCGTAGCTGCAACATCTATGGATGTTATATCATCTGTAATTAATGATTCTATTTTACTAAGATATTTTTCTGAAGTATCTTTTTTAATATTTTCTTTTAATTTTTCCATAAACGAAGATATTCTTATGTTCTCTACATCAGATAATGAAGGAACCGGAACTCTTTGAATAGCAACTTTTGTATATCTTTGAATATCTCTTAACTTATAAATATCTCTACCTGAAACGAAACTGAAAGCTCTACCTGTTCTACCGGCTCTACCTGTTCTACCTATTCTATGTACATAAGCTTCAATATCTTGAGGAATATCATAATTAAAAACAGCATCTATATCATCAACATCTATACCTCTTGCAGCAACATCGGTAGCTACAAGTATTTCTATTTTACAAGCTCTGAATTTTCCCATAACTCTATCTCTTTGAGTTTGATTCATATCACCATGAATCGCATCAACAGAGTATCCTCTGGTTTGTAAATTAGAAGAAACTTCATCAACTTTTCTTTTTGTGTTACAGAATATAAGTGAAAGTTTTGGGTCATACATATCTAAACATCTGGCCAATGCTTCTAACTTTTGTTGTTCTCTAACTTCACAATAAAGCTGCTCTGTTAAAGGTACAGTAAGTTTTTCATGAACAACTTTTATAACTTCAGGATGGACTTGATATCTTTTTGTAAGTGCTAAAAATTCTTTTGGCATTGTAGCTGAAAAAAATACTGTTTGTCTTTCTTCAGGTAAACTCTTAAGAATTAATTCGATATCATCTCTAAAACCCATATCTAACATTTCATCAGCTTCATCAAGAACAACAATCTTTGTCTCACCAAGTTTTAATGTTTTTCTTTCTATATGGTCTATTATTCTGCCTGGTGTACCTATAATAATATGTGCCCCTCTTGAAAGTGCAGCCATTTGTCTTACAATTGGTTGTCCGCCGTAAACAGGAACAATATTTAAACCTTTTTTATATTTTGATAATAGTTTTAATTCTTCAGCTACTTGTATCGCTAATTCTCTAGTTGGACACATAATAAGAGCTTGAGTTGCTTTTATTTTTGAAGAAACTTTTTCAAGTATAGGAATACCAAATGCAGCTGTTTTTCCTGTACCGGTTTGAGCTTGTCCAATAATATCCATACCTTCTATCATCTTAGGTATCGCAAGTGACTGTATAGGTGTTGCTTCTTCAAACCCCATATCTGTAACTGCTTTTAATATTTCAGCTGATAAATTTAATTCTGTAAACGTCAATTTTTCCATAAAACCTCATTTTAGACTTATTATTTTTTTTGCTTCTTCTAAATCAACATCTGTATCACAACAACCATCTTTTAATAATGGTATGAACTGAACAAGGATTTTCTCTTTATCAGTCATTTTTATAGCTTGAGCGCCTTCAAAAAAACATGCTATGCCTATAATTGCTTTTGGTTTTTCATGTTTTAATATATTATGTATAGCCTTACCACCTTTCATAATATAAAATTTTTTATAGCCAAGCTCTTTTGAAAGAGAAAATATTTCTGCAATTTTACATTCGTTACATTGCATACATGTATAGTAACTACCTTCATCTTTCGCTTTGCACATTTTTGTGTTTCTCATACAATGAGGCACAAAAATAACCCTATCTGAAAAATCGACCAATTTGAACTTGTTAAACATTGATTGATTTTTCTTATTTATAAAATTTTGATAGTTGTTTTTATTTATTTTTTTAAAATTCAAACATACATTCATTATATTGGACTTTATCAAATATTAATAGAAAAATCAATTATAATTAAATTTTAAAGTATATATAAATACTAATAACTTGATTTTTAATATGTGAGTTGATATAATGAACAATTGTATATATTATATTTTTATATTTAATGATTTATTGAATGTTATTTAAAAATTTAAAACTTTTATGTATTACATGTCCAAGAGAAGACATTTCTTATCAGGAACAAGTCGAGCTTGCTTGTCAAGGCGGAGCAGACATGATTCAATTAAGAGATAAGAATTTGTCGGATATGGAATTATTTAATATTTCTGTAAAATTGCAAGAGATTTGCACAAAATATAATGTTTATTTTACTGTAAATAACAGAATAGATATTACTGATATCTCAAAAGCAGACGGTGTTCATATTGGTCAAAGCGATTTGCCAGTTGAATATGCTAGAAAAGTAGTTGGAAATTCAAAGATTATTGGTCTTTCAGCATCAACATATGAACAGGTTATTAATGCTGCAAAACAACCAATAGATTATATTGGCTATGGTGCTATTTTTGCTACAGAAACAAAACCTGAATCGAAAGAAAGAGGTTTAGAAGTATTATCTCTGATAAAAGAGCAAAATATAATTAATATACCTATAATAGCAATTGGCGGTATAGATAAAACAAATGTTGCAGATGTAATTCGTGCCGGTGCTGACGGAGTTGCCATTGTGAGAGCTGTTTGTGGAGCAAAAGATATCAAAAAAGAAGCTGAAAATATAAAACAAATAATACTTAAAACAGGACAAGAAAAAAGGAATTAATAATGGGTTTAATGGATGAAGCTAAAAAAAACATAATTACTAAAGAAATTCAAGAAGTAGCTAATTATGAACAAATATCAACTGCTATAATTATTAATGGCATTAATGACGGATCAATAGTTATACCTAAAAACATTAAAAGAAATTTACAAAGAACAGTTGCCGTTGGCAAAGGACTTAAAACAAAAGTTAATGCTAATTTAGGTACTTCTCCGGATCATATATCAATAGAAGAAGAACTTGAAAAAATGGATATAGCTGTTAAAGCTGGTGCTGATGCTATAATGGACTTGTCAACCGGTGGCAATTTAATAGAAATAAGAAAAGAAATTTTGGCACGATGCCCAGTATGTGTTGGAACTGTTCCTATATATCAAGTTGCTTGTCAAACAGTTAAACAAAAGAAAAAAATATCACAAATGGATCCGGAATTGATGTTTGATGTAATAGAAGAACAAGCCGAAGAAGGCGTTGATTTTATGACAATCCATTGCGGCATCAATAGAGAAACTGTTGAAATTCTGAAAAGACAACCAAGACATACAGGTGTTGTCAGCAGAGGCGGTTCTTTCTTAGTAAAATGGATAAATGCAAATAATAAAGAAAATCCTTATTATGAACAATATGACAGACTTTTAAAAATAGCAAAAAAATATGATATTACATTAAGTCTTGGTGATGGTTTTAGGCCAGGATGCACTTTTGATGCATCTGATGGCCCTCAATTAGCAGAGTTATCTGTTCTTGGAGAACTTGTTTCAAGAGCCAGAGCTGTTGGTGTTCAAACAATGATAGAAGGGCCGGGGCATATGCCTTTAGACCAAATTCAGGCAAATGTCTTGTTAGCCAAGAGATTGGGACATAATGCTCCTTTATATTTCTTAGGTCCGCTAGTTACTGATATCGCTCCTGGATATGACCATATTACATCAGCTATCGGCGGAGCAATGGCAGCATCTTATGGTGTTGATTTTATATGTTATGTAACACCTGCAGAACATTTAAGATTACCAAATGCTCAAGATGTCCATGATGGTGTTATTGCAGCAAGAATAGCAGCACACAGTGCTGATATCGTTAAAAATGTAAAAGGTGCAAGACAACAAGATTTTGAGATATCAAAGTGGAGAAAAGAAAGAAATTGGGACAAACAAAAAGAATTTTCTATAGACCCTGTAAAATTTGAAAAGGAGAGAGCTAAACTACTACCTAAACAAAGTGATGTTTGTACAATGTGCGGAGAATTTTGCTCAATGAAAGAAGAATTATGACAAAAATTAGAATTAGAGTTCCAGCAACAACTGCAAACTTAGGACCTGGTTTTGATATTTTTGGTGCAGCTTTATCTATTTATAATGAATTAGAAGTTTCTTTATCTTCAGATCCAAAAAAATCAAAATTTATAATAGTAGGAGAAGGTAAAAAAATCTTACCTAGAAATGAAAAAAATATTCTCTGGAAAGCTATGGATGCTGTTTTCGGTCTTTTGGATGTCAGAGATAAATATAATTTATCTAGTTTTAATATTAAGTTAACAAACAACATACCTTTAAGTTCCGGATTAGGTTCATCTTCGGCAGCAAGAACAGCAGGTATTGTTGTTGCTAACGAAATCTGTGGTAACAAATTAACAAAAGCTGAAATGCTGAATCTTGGCATAAAACTTGAAGGCCATCCTGACAATATAGTCCCTGCATTTTATGGTGGGGTTTGTATTTCCATTAGTGGACCTGATGATAATTTTGAAGTTGTTAAATTGCCTATACCAAAAATTCAAGCTGTAGTTTGTACTCCTGGTTTTGAGCTTGCAACAGAAAGGTCTAGAAATATTTTACCTAAGAAATATGATATAAAAGATATAATTTTTAATGGGTCAAGAATAGCTCTTTTAACAAAAGCTTTTTGTACAAATGATTTTAAATTACTAGAACAAGCAATGCAGGATAGAATACATCAGCCATACAGAGCAAAATTAATACCGGTTATGCAAGAATTAATTTCTGCTGCAACCAAAGCAGGGGCATACGGCGCTTGTTTATCAGGTTCCGGACCTTCAATGGTTGCATTTTGTAGTTTTAAAAAAGCTAAAGATGTATCTAAAGTTATGGCAAATATATGGAAAAAAGAAACTGTTCCTGTAAAACAGTTTATCTTAGATTTTGACAGTGATGGTGTAAAGATAATTTAACATGTGGAGAAGTACTATGGCATTAATAGTGATGAAGTTTGGTGGTTCTTCAGTAGCAGATAGTGAAAAGATTAAACATGTTGCAAGAAGAATTGTGGCTAAAAAGAAAGGCGGCAATAAAATTGTTGTTGTTGTTTCAGCACCAGGTGATATGACCGATGATTTAATTACAATGAGTGAAAAAATAACAACTGAACCAAATCCTAGAGAAATGGACTTACTATTATCAACAGGAGAACAAGTTTCTATTTCTCTTCTTGCAATGGCAATACAGTCAATGGGATATGACGCAGTTGCTTTGACCGGTCCGCAAGCTGGTATTTTCACAGATACAGAACATTTGAAAGCTAGAGTTGAAAAAATTGTTCCTAAAAAGATTTTTCATTTTTTAGACAAAAACAACATTGTTATTGTGGCAGGATTCCAAGGATTAAACCCAAATAATGATATTGCTACTTTGGGTAGAGGAGGTTCTGATTTAACAGCAGTCGCTCTTGCAGCTCAAATGAAAGCAAATGTTTGTGAAATATACACTGATGTTGAAGGTGTATTTACAACTGATCCTAGAGTTGTCAAAGATGCAAGTAAAATTGAAACAATTTCATATGAAGAAATGCTTGAAATGGCAGGTTCAGGAGTACAAGTTATGCAAGCAAGAAGTATAGAAGTTGCAAAAAAATATGGAATTGAAATTCATGTTAGATCAACTTTTTCAGAAAAAGAAGGAACTTATATAATTAGTGAAGAAAAAATTGGGAGAAAAAAAATGGAAGCTCTTATGGTTTCAGCAGTAACTTTTGACAAAAATCAAGTTAAATTTTCACTTATAGATCTGCCGGATATTCCAGGTATGGCTGCAAAAATTTTTGGAAGTCTTGCAAAACTCGGTATTAATGTAGATATGATTATTCAATCAGCAGCTCTTGACAAGAAAAATGATATATCTTTCACTGTAAGTAAAGCTGATTTAAAAAGAACACAGATAAAAATAGACCAATTGGCAAAAGAACTAAAAGCTCAGTCTGTTGTATGTGATGAACATGTAGCAAAAGTTTCTGTAGTTGGTGTCGGTATGAAAAGCCATGCCGGTGTGGCATCTCAAATGTTTGAAATACTTGCAAAAAACAAGATTAATATTGAAATGATTTCAACTAGTGAAATTAAAGTTTCTTGTGTTATTGATGAAGTCGATTTAAATAAAGCTGTCGCAGAACTTCATAAAGGTTTTAAATTACAAAAGAAATAATATGCAGTATTACGAGTATGGAGTATTAAAATGAAACAGATAAAAATATTTGATACAACTCTAAGAGATGGATCTCAAGGAGCTGGAATATCTTTTTCAGTTGAAGATAAAATGAAAATAGCAACTGCTCTTGACTCTTTTGGGGTATCTTACATTGAGTGCGGCTGGCCAGGTTCAAATCCTAAAGATGAAGAATTTTTTAAATTAGCAAAAAATAAATTTAAAAATTCGAAATTAGTTGCTTTTGGATCTACCAGAAGAAAAAACATTCAAGCAAATCAAGATACAAGTTTAAATAAAATAGTAGCATCCGGAGTTAAAGCCGCCTGCATATTTGGAAAATCTTGGGATCTGCATGTTGAATACGCTCTTAAAACAACTAAAGAAGAAAATTTAAAAATGATATATGACACTGTATCTTTTTTAAAATCAAAAAAGTTAGAAGTTATCTATGATGCAGAACATTTTTTTGATGGTTATATAAATAACCCTCAATATGCAATTGAAACATTAAAATCTGCTGTAAATGCCGGTGCTGATATTATTTGTTTATGTGAAACTAACGGAGGAATATTACCGTTAGATCTCCAAAAAATTATTACTAAAACAAAACAAGAAGTTCCTAATATATTGTTTGGTATCCACACTCATAATGATTCCGGATGTGCAGTTGCAAATTCGATAATTGCAGTAGAATCCGGTTGTGAGCTTGTACAAGGTACAATTAATGGAATAGGTGAAAGATGTGGAAATGCAAATTTGTGTTCAATAATACCTGCATTACAACTGAAAAAGAATTATCAATGTATCCCTAATAAAAATTTGAAAAAATTAACTGAACTTTCAAGATATATTGATGAAATAGCAAATATGGTCCCTACTGATTCTTTACCATATGTTGGTAAAAATGCATTTAGTCATAAAGCCGGTGTTCATGTTTCTGCCATAGGTAAAAACTCAAAAACTTACGAACATCTTGATCCGCAAAGTGTAGGTAATACCAGACAAATTTTAGTAAGTGATTTATCCGGGAAAAGCAATATTATGTCAAAAGCAGATGAATTATCTTTAGATTTAGAAAATAAACCGGAAAAAGTACAAAGTATTATTAAAGCTGTAAAAGAAAAAGAAAACAACGGTTATCAATATGAGAATGCAGATGGTTCTTTCTTTATTTTAACTAAAAAAGTTGAAGCAAAATATGATTCATTTTTTACATTGAAAGGTTATAGAGTAAGTGTTGAAAAAAATGCAGATGGTTCAATTATTTCAGAAGCAACTGTTAAACTAGATATAAAAGGCAAAGAAGAACATACTGTATCAGAAGGTGATGGTCCGGTTAATGCATTGGATAACTGTCTAAGAAAAGCTTTGATTAAATTTTATCCTGAAATTAAAAATGTGTTATTAACAGATTTTAAAGTAAGGGTTATAAACAGTAATGCAAGCACAGCGGCAAAAGTAAGAGTTTTAATTGAATCTAAAGATAAAAAATTTATTTGGGGAACAATTGGAGTCAGTGAAAACATAATAGATGCTTGTTGGCAAGCTTTATCTGATTCTGTAGAATATACACTATTGAAAAATAATAAATCTAGAGGTACTAAAAGATGAGAAGTGATGAAATAAAAAAGGGTGCTGTAAGAGCACCAAACAGATCATTGGTATACGCAACAGGCATTAGCCCAAAAGATAGAAACAAACCTTATATCGGAATAGCTTCATCATTTACCGACCTGGTTCCTGGTCATATAGGGATGAGAGATTTAGAAAGATTTGCAGAAAGAGGTATAGCTGCCGGCGGCGGAGTTCCTTTTATTTTTGGTGTTCCTGCAATATGTGATGGTATAGCAATGGGACATGCAGGTATGCATTATTCACTTGCTTCCAGAGAACTTATATGTGATATGATTGAATCCGTTGCAAATGCACATTGTTTAGATGGTCTTGTTTTGTTAACAAATTGCGACAAAATTACTCCCGGAATGCTTATGGCAGCAGCAAGATTAAATATACCTTCAATTGTTGTAACCGCCGGACCAATGTTAACAGGTAATTACAACAAAAAAAAGAGATCTTTTGTAAGAGATACTTTTGAAGCAGTTGGTTTATATCAAAGTAAAAAAATTGATGCACATGAATTGCAATGTTTAGAAATGTCGGCATGTCCCGGAGCAGGTTCATGTCAAGGACTATATACAGCAAATACTATGGCATGTTTAACTGAAACTATGGGTATGTCTTTGCCTGGCTGCGGAACAGCACCTGCCGTAACAGCAAAAAAAAGAAGGATAGCTTATGAATCCGGTATACAAATTGTTGAACTTATTAAAAAAAATATTACCCCAAAAAAAATAATGACAAAAAATGCATTTCATAATGCTATTGTTGTTGATATGGCATTAGGTGGTTCATCAAACACTGTTTTACATTTGCCTGCAATTGCAAATGAAGCCGGTATAAATTTAAAATTGGATTTATTTGACGAAATATCTAGAACTGTTTCCCATATAACCCTTTTAGAACCAGCAGGCGATCATTATATGGAAGATTTAGATAATGCCGGCGGAATACCTGCAATCTTATCTGCTGTAAAAGATAAAATACTCCCGAACAGAACAGTTTCCGGTAAAAATATTAAAATTATAGCAGAAGAATCAAGAGTTTTGGATACTGATGTTATAAGAGCTGAAAATCCTTACCATAAAGAAGGCGGTATCGCAATATTAAAAGGAAATATTGCTCCTGATGGCTCTGTAGTAAAACAAGCTGCTGTAAGCGAAAAAATGAAAAAATTTGTAGGAACAGCAAAAGTATTTAATAGTGAAGAACTTGCTATGAAAGCAATTATGGATGGTAAAATCACAAAAGGTAATGTTGTTGTTATTAGATATGAAGGGCCTAAAGGTGGTCCTGGTATGAGAGAAATGTTAGCTCCTACAAGTATGATTCAAGGGATGGGGCTAGCAGATTCTGTAGCATTAATAACTGATGGTAGGTTTTCAGGCGGAACCAGAGGTCCTTGCATAGGACATGTTTCACCGGAAGCTGCAGAAGGTGGTATAATAGCGATAATTAATGATGGTGATATCATTGATATTGATATAATTAATAGAACCATCAATGTTAAATTATCAGATGAAGAAATTAAAAATAGATTTAAAAGTTGGAAAAAGCCTGAACCTAAGATAAAGAAAGGTTGGTTAAATAGATATTCCAGAATGGTTACTTCAGCAAGCACAGGTGCCGTTCTTAAATAGTTTTTTGATTATTATAAGTTTAAGATATACAATATTATATTAATATATATTGACAAAAAGCGTAAAAACATATAAAATGCTTGTTTAACTTGCTAAGAAGCAAGAGTATTTTTTTTGATTTAAGGAGAAGAACAGATGAGTGTGAGAATCCGTCTACAGAGAATCGGAAGACCTAAGAGACCTTACTACAGAGTAGTTGCTATTGACCAAAGAGCAAAAAGAAATGGTAAACCTATTGAAATATTGGGACAATATGATCCAATATTAGTAGAGAACAAATTGTCAGTAAAAATGGAAAGGTTCAACTATTGGATAAAAACAGGTGCAAAGCCTTCAGATACAGTTGCATCTTTAATAAAAAAACAACAACCAGCTGAATAATTTATAATTTACACTGATAATTCATGGAGATAATAAATGAAAGATTTAATTCTTTATATAGCAAAAGCACTTGTTGATAATCCAGACAAAGTTGAAGTAAATGAAGTTGTTGGTGAAAAATCAACAATTTTGGAACTTAAAGTTGCTGATGGAGATAGAGGCAAAATTATTGGTAAAGAAGGAAGAATAATTAAAGCAATTAGAATTATTCTCAATTCTGCTTCTGCTAAACTCGATAAAAGAACAACTTTGGAGATAGTAGAATAAGTAATGGGCAGCATTGATAAAGCAGCAAAAAACTTAAAATGGAAAATTGCTGATATTTTAGGTTTTGAAGTTTATGATCAGGATGGAAATATACTTGGTTTATTGTCCAGTGTTTTGCCTACTGGCAACAATGATGTATGGACTATAAAATCTCAAGATGAAGAACTTTTGATTCCAGCTCTTAAATCTATTGTTACAAAAGTTAGTATTGCTAGAAAAAAAATTTTTATATGTTTACCGGAAGGATATAACGATATTTATAGCACAAAATTAAAGCAGGTAGATTTAGAGTATTTCGGTTTAACAGTTTATGAGGATTGATATTTTAACGATATTTCCTGAGATGTTTAAAGGCCCTCTGACTTGTAGTTTGTTAGCAAAAGCTAGAGAAAAAAAAATACTTAATATTAGTTACAGTGATATAAGATCTTTTACAAAAGATAAACATAACATGGTTGATGACAGACCGTTTGGCGGTGGTCCTGGTATGGTAATGAAACCAGAACCAATATATTTGGCTCTTAAAAGCTTAGGTGTCAAAAAGAAAAACTGTCTATACAAAAAACCTTTAAAAAAACCTTATGTAATCTATATGAGTCCTCAAGGACAAACATTAAATACACAAAAGGTGAAAAAACTTTCTCAATATGAACATTTAGTTTTACTATGTGGTCATTATGAAGGAATTGATGAAAGGGTTATGTCTTGGATTGATGAAGAGATTTCAATTGGAGATTATGTTTTAACCGGTGGAGAAATTCCTGCAATGGTCTTAATAGATTCTGTTGCTAGAATGTTGTCTGGTGTTGTTCAAGATAGATCATCAGTTGAACAAGATTCTTTTTATAATGGAATGTTAGATTATCCTCATTATACAAGGCCGGCAAAATTTAGAAATATGGAAGTGCCGGATGTATTATTATCTGGAAACCACTTAGAAATAGAAAAATGGCGTAAACAACAGTCTTACGATAGAACAAAAAGCAGAAGACCTGACTTATTAAAAAAATAAAAAAGTAAAAAGTTGATAAAGGAGTATCAAAATGTCACTCATAGAACAAATTGAAGCATCGCAAAAAAAAGATCTTAAAGTACAGTTCAAATCAGGGGATACCGTAAAAATCCACTTTAAAGTCGTTGAAGGTGGAAATGAAAGAATACAGGTGTTTGAAGGTGTAGTTATACAAAGAAAAGGTTCTGGATTATCTGAAACTTTTACCGCAAGAAAAATTTCTTTTGGTGTAGGAGTAGAAAGAATTTTCCCTATCAATTCACCAAGAATTGACAAAATTGAACTTGTTAGAAGGGGTAAAGTAAGAAGAGCAAAACTTTATTATTTGAAAAAACTTTCCGGTAAAGCTGCTAGAATTACTGAAATTAAAAACAAACAAGTTATTAAAGAACAACCAGCTGCAAACTAAACTATAAAAGGAAAATATTATTTTTCTTTTTGATAAAGTATTTTATGATAAAGGACTCAATTTTGTCTCAGGTGTTGATGAGGCAGGGCGGGGTCCTTTAGCAGGTCCAGTAGTCGCTGCTGCAGTAATTCTTCCGAAAGACACATATATAAAAGATGTTAACGATTCTAAGAAACTTTCTGAAAAAAAAAGAACCTTTTTATTTGATATAATCAAAGAAAAAGCTATAGCTTTTAATATTCAAGTTATTGATAATGTGACTATTGATGAAATAAATATATTACAATCAACTTTTTTAGCTATGAAAAAAGCTGTAGAAAGTTTATCAGTAAAGCCTGACATAGTCTTGGTTGATGGTAATCATAAAATACCTAATATCAAGTTTAAGCAAACTGCAATTGTTTCCGGTGATGCAAAAAGTGCATGTATTGCCTGTGCTTCAATATTAGCAAAAGTTACAAGAGATAGTATCATGTACGAATATGCTAAACAGTTCCCCCAGTATAACTTTGAAAAACATAAAGGCTATGGTACGAAAATTCATATAGAAAAAATAAAACAATTTGGACCATGCCCAATACATAGAAAAACATTTGCACCAATAAAAAATTTTATTTAATACTATGATTTCCAATACAGATATAGGCAAAAACTACGAACAAATAGCAGTCAAATATCTAAAGGGTTTAGGATATAAGATAATTGAACAAAATTACCGTTTGCTGCCAATAGGTGAAATTGATATTATTGTAAAAGATAAAAAAACTTTAGTTTTTGTTGAAGTAAAATTCAGACAAAATAAAGATTATGGTAATCCTAGCGAGTTTGTAAACAAATCAAAACAATTGAAAATAACTAAAACAGCTCTTTACTACATTAAAATAAATAGTGTAAAATCAGATATTAGGTTTGATGTTATTTCTATATGTAATGATGATATTGAACATATTAAAAATGCTTTTTGTATAGATAACAAGAACTATTACTTTTAATATTTCTCACTCTACACATTTTTTATTTTCTATTTTATCTTGGTTTGAATGATGTTTGATTACAAAACCTTCGGCGAAATAAATAACTTCTTCACAAATATTTGTTGTTAAATCTGCAATTCTTTCTAAATTACTTGATATAGCTATAAGTTTTAAAGCATTTTTTATAACATCACTGTTTTCTTTCATTAGTACATATAAATCTTCTTTAATAATTTTATTTAATTTATCTATTTGATCATCTCTTAAGCAAACATCTTTTGCAAGACAAATATCCTCATTAACAAATGCTTGGATACTATCTTTCAACATACTGTTCGTGAACATAGCCATCTTAGGCAAATCTATCAATTGTTTAATATCAGGTTCTTTTATCAAAGATAAACTATATTCTGCTATATTTACACAATGGTCAGCCATTCTTTCTAAATCATTACTCATTTTAATAATACTAATAAGAGTCCTTAAATTCTTTGAAACAGGCTGATATTGTGCAATTGTATTAGTACAGATTTCATCAAACTCAATTTCATATTGATTGGCAATCGGTTCTTTTATATTTATTACATCATTCAATAAATCTTTATTTTTATCTAAAAGTCCTTTCGTGGTTGTCTGTAACATTTTCTCTACAAGATTACTGTAATCGATCAAATGTTTTTTTAAATCTTTTATTCTTTCATTTAACATTCCCTTTTTCCTCTACAAGTATTTAATTTCATATATAAAATTAACCGAATTTTCCTGACAAATATTCTTCTGTCTTTGGCTGTTTTGGAACAGTAAATATTGTTGATGTTTTATCAAATTCAATAAGTTCTCCTAAATACATAAATGCTGTATAATCTGAAACTCTTGCTGCCTGTTGCATATTATGTGTAACTATCACAATTGTATAAAAGTTTTTAAGCTCTAAAATTAATTCTTCAATTTTATTAGTTGATATAGGGTCTAAGCTTGCACATGGCTCATCAAACAAAATAACCTTTGGTTCAACAGCTAAACATCTTGCAATACACAATCTTTGCTGCTGTCCGCCGGATAACATTAAAGCACTTGTATGAAGTCTTGATTTTACTTCTTCCCACAAAGCTGCTTTTTTTAATGAATCTTCTACTCTTTTTCTTATAAATTCTTTATCTTTAACCCCATTAACTTCAAGTCCATAAGCAATATTTTGGAATATAGTTTTCGGAAATGGATTAGGTTTTTGAAATACCATACCAACTTTTTTTCTTACACCGACAACATCTATATTTCTTTCCAGTATATTTTGTCCATCAAACAGTAAACTTCCATCTGCTCTGGTATTTGGAACTAAATCATTCATTTTGTTTAACATTCTTAAAAAAGTTGATTTCCCGCAACCTGACGGACCGATAAAAGCTGTAACTTTATTATCGTGAATATCTATACTTAAATTTTTGATTGCATGAGTTTGTCCATAGTAAAAATTTATATTACTAGCTTTTATTTTAACTCTATCATTATTAGTTGACATAAGTACTCCTATATTTATTTCTTAATATTATTGCAAAGGCTGATATAAGCAACACTATTACTAAAAGAATTAATGAACATCCGTAAGCTATTGCAACTTGTTTATCAGGATGAGTTCCTTCTGTCATAAGTGCATATATATGATATGGCAAAGCCATCGTTTCATCCATTGGAGAATTAGGATAACTTCTTCTATAAAATGTTGCTGCTGTAAAAAGTATAGGAGCTGTTTCACCTGCTGCTCTGCCTATACTTAAAATTACTCCTGTCATAATTCCAGGTAAAGCTGTCGGTAATACAATTTTTTTAATTGTTTGCCACTGTGTTGCACCTAAAGCAAGAGAAGCTTCTCTGATTGAATATGGAACTGCCATTAAAGACTCTTGAGAAGCTGATATAATGCTTGGTAAAATCAGCATTGCTAATGTCAAACTTCCTGATAATATTGATACTCCAAATCCAAAGAAATTTACAAAAACTGCAAGTCCAAATAATCCGAAAACAACGGAAGGAACACCGGCAAGATTATTGATACTCATTCTTATTATATTAACTGCATACCCTGTTGGGCTGTATTCATTTATATAAATTGCACAAGCTACACCCAAAGGCAAAGCTATAATTATGGACCCAATCACCAAATAAAAAGTTCCAATGATTGCAGGCGCTACTCCGCCTTCTGTCATAGATTTTCTTGGTATACTCGTTAAAAATTCCCAAGATATTGAACTAAAACCTTTCGATGCAATTAAATATATAATGCTAGCTAAAAATAAAAGTGTAATGATTATACAAAGTGTTATAATTGAAAAACCTAAAAATTGATATATTTTATTTTTCATCTGTTTAACCCTAATTTAACTCTATATTTTTTGCTTATATGTTCAGCTACAACATTAAAAATTAGTGTAATTAAAAATAAAATTAAACCGATTGCAAAAAGAGCATGATAATGTTGTGAACCAACTGCTGATTCTCCCATTTCAGCTGCAATTGTTGAAGTCATTGGTCTAACAGGATCAAAAATAGATTTAGGTATAATTGCAGAACCGCCTGAAACCATAAGAACTGTCATAGTTTCACCGACTATCCTGCTCATACCTAAAATTATTGATGTAGATATACCGGATATTGAAGCAGGAATTATAACTTTTACTAATGTCTGCCAACGATTTGCACCAAGGGCATAAGAAGCTTCTTTAAAACTTTTCGGTACAAAACTTAATGCATCTTCAGATAAACTTGCTACTGTTGGTATTGCCATTACTCCTAATACTAAACTTGCAGTAAAAGCACATAAACCTGTCGGAATATTAAAAAGATTTTGTAAGAATGGGGCAACTATCAGCATACCGAAAAATCCATAAACAATTGATGGTATACCGGCAAGTATTTCTATAATAGGCTTTAATATTTGTTTTTGTTTAAATGAAGCAAGTTCATTAATATATAAAGCACTTCCAAGACCAAGAGGAATACATACAAACATTGCGCCTAATGTAACCCAAAAAGATGCCACTATTAATGGTAAAATACCGTATTCTGCCGGTTCGTATGTCGGATACCAATGTCTGCCAAAAACAAAATCAAATACATTTATGTTTTTGAATATAGAAAAGCTTTCTTTAAATAATACAATTATTATACCTAATAAAAATAATAGCGATGCGAATGCTAAAACTGTAAATATCAATTTAATAATTTTTTCTTTTTTACTATTCATTTTATTTAACTCTTTTGTAACTTTTGTAAAATTGTATAAAATATAAGTTAATAAAGAATAAATTATTTGTTAAGAAATTGTTAAAATTTTTAACCATTTATAAAATGAAGAAATGCAAGTGTATATAAAACACTTGCATTTCAAAAGTTAACAACAATACAAAACTATTGTTTATTTCAATCCTATAAAACCTTCTCTCTTTACTAATGTCTGACCATCTACACTAAGAACAAAATCTAAATATTCTTTTGCTTCCCCTTTAGCATTACCATCTGTATACATAAACAATGGTCTTGAGTAAGGATATTTATTAGAAAGAACTGTCTCAGGTGTTGCTCTAATTCCATCTATTGAAACATCTGCTAAGTCTTTTACATAACCTATTCCAACATAGCCAATAGCACCTTTTGTATTTCTTACTGTTGTAGCCACTGCTTGGTTAGATGCCTGCATAAGAGCATCAGCCCTTACTTTTGCTTTATTTAATGCTAGTTCATTAAAAGCTTCAAATGTCCCGCTTGAACTGTCTCTTGAAACAATGACTATTTTCACATTTGATCCGCCAACTTCTGACCAATTAGAAATTTTACCTGTAAAAATATCTTTTACTTGTGACTTGCTAAGTTTTCTAACCGGATTGTCAGAATTGACAACTACTGCTATACCATCCATAGCAACTACATATGCTTTTGGAGCAACTCCGTTTGAACTAGCTTTATTTAATTCTGAATCTTTGATTGCTCTTGATGCTGTTGCAATATCACATTTCTTTGATATAAGAGAGTTAATCCCTACTCCTGAACCTCCGCCTCTTACTGTTATTTCTATTTGACTATTTGAATCCATTAATTCTTCAGCTGCTCTCTGGGCTATAGGCAGAACAGTTGTAGATCCTTCAACAATAACTTTTGCCAACAATACCGAATTTACACAAGTTATCATCAGCATTACTGCAAACAAACTTTTTAATAATTTCATTTTTTATCTCCTTTTTTCTTAAAACTTACACACAAAATCAAACTGGCAAAGACTTTTTGGAACATCGCCGTTAATATTTGTCATCTGATAATAATCTATTCCTAAAGAAAGTGCTTTTGTTAATCCAAAGTTCGCAACAATTTCAAATCCTTTTCCTGCACTTCCTCCGTATGCATCTGAATCTCCCAATTTATCAGGTGCAGCATATGCTTCAAGATATCTATACATAGCTTTTAAATTCCATGTTCCGAAAGTATCAAGTTTCGCATGACCAAAACCTAAACCTGCAAGATAACCCTTAGTTTGATCATCACCATTAGAATCTTTTGGCAAATCACTTTGTATATTTTGCGCCATATCGCCGAATAAACTTAATGTATAAGAACCGGCAACATTGCTGAAATCAACTGACAAACTTGGATTTACTATTTTATAATTTACATTACCTATAGAAGCTTCTCTAAGCATAGTTTGATTTCTTCCTTCAAAATTAAACTGCTGATATGCCAAAGCTGCTTTTACCTTGATGTCGCCTTCTTTATATTCAATAACAGGCTGCAATATATATGCATCGGCAGCATCTTTTCCTTTTCTTGTTTCACCGAAGGTATACAATCCTGCATTTCCTGTCAATTTTATACTTTCTGACAACTGTGTTGATGCTGTTGCATTTAGTCCGTCCGGATTATAATCTCCATCCCATATTAAATCGCTTGAATTCCATACTTGAGTTTTTGCTTTTACTTTACCGCCTCTTACGGCAATCCAGTTATAAGGTTCGTACTGAATATACGCATAATCAACAAATAAATTAGGTTTGTCCATATATTGAAATGTGTGATTTGTAGAACTTGAACTGGAATCTGCACCGGTTGAGGATGATAAAGCACCGGTTGCAAAACCAAAACCAACTGTCAACTTATCAATAGGTCTTGTTTCTGCGCCCATTCTGAATCTTAATCTTTCTCTTATTCTTACTTTGTCAGATGCACTCCAATCATACTGGGCTCTTACCCTGAGATCACCTTTAAACGTTAAATTCTGCACCCATGCAGGAGCAGTTTTAGCTTTTCCACTTGCTAATTCCTGTCTTGCCTGTTCATTTGATTCTGTAATTATCTGTTGTGCCTGCCCGTAAGTAATTACTCCCTGTTCTGCAAGCAAGTTTGCAAGATCATCAACTCCTGATGCAAATGTTTTAACTGATAACATCATTGCACATCCTAAAACTAACATCATGCTTCTTTTTAACTTCATACTTCCTCCTTTTTTCTTATAATTTTCATTTACAAAATTATTGTTCATGGCACAATAATACAAAATGAAAATTAAATAAAAATGAAGAAATTGTTAAGGATTTGTTAATATGAAATATTGAATTTACACCAATGAGTAAAACGAGGTCTGAATTCTAAAAACAACTCTAAGAAATGATAAAAAATTTTAAAAGTTAAAATCTAATCGTAAAAGTAGTACCAATATTTTGTTTGCTTGAAACTTCAATAATTGCATTGTGGTTGTTAACTATATATTTAACAATAGCTAAACCTAACCCTGTCCCACCGGTCTTTCTGCTTCTTGCTTTATCAACCACATAAAACCGTTCAAATATTCTTGATAAATGTTCTTCAGCTATTCCTATACCTGTATCTGCTATTTCTAATATAACCTTATCTTTATCTTTGTCTAGTTTAATAGTAATTTGTCCTTCTTCTGTATATTTTATTGCATTTTCTATTAAGTTTATAAGCATTTGTTCTATATAAAACTCGTTTGCGAGTATTGTATATTTTTCTCCATCTTTTTTTATAAAATTAAATGATAAATTTTTAGCATTTAGTTTATTGGTAAACAGATTCATAGTATTTGATATTATTTCTTCTAACTGTAACGGAATCAATTCTATATTTCTGTTATGTTCCATTTCTGACAGAGATAATAAATCCGTAACTATTCTAGATAATCTTAATGAATGTTTTTTAATTATTTCAATATAATGTTTAATACTTTCTATATCAGTTTCCGTTTCTATTGTTTCAACAAAACCATTAATTGCTGTAAGAGGTGTTTTTAATTCATGTGAAGCATTTGCTACAAATTCTCGTTTTATTAATTCCATTTGTTTCATTGATGTAATATTATGAAAAGTTAAAACAATATTATCACTTGTTAAAACAGAACAAGCGGTAAACAAAAAATATTTTTCCTCTTCTTTTATTTCTTTCGATATTGTAATATTCTTTTTCTTTATTAAATCATTAATAGACAGATCTATTTGTTCGGCTCTAAAAACTTCCCAATAATATTTATTATCGGGATTTATATTTTTAAAATGTTTATTGAAAGCATTATTATGCAATAAAATTTTACCTGATTTATCCAATAAAATAATAGTATCATCAATAGAAGAAAGAATTTTATCTAATTTATCATTTTGTTCTTTTGTTTGAGAAAACAATTGTTCTATTTTTTCACTCATAAAATTAAAACTTTCAGCCAATTTATCAAGTTCATCTTCTGATTTTGTAAGAATTTTTATTTTAAAATCCCCTTTTGCCATTTTGTCAGAAGCATTTTTTAATTTTGTAATTTTATTAGAAATCTTTTTTGTAAAAAAATATGATAAAAATAAAGCTATAAAACAAGCAATTAAAATAATAATTAAAATATTTTTTCTCATTTCTTGTGAAAAGATATTTATTGTACTAAGAGGCATACTTAACCTTAAAATTGCAACTATTTGTGAATTTATTTCTATTGGACAAGCAATATATAACATTTCTTGATTTAATGTAGAACTATAACGAATATCATGAGCTGTCTTTCCTGTTAAAGCATTTTTAATTTCACTTCTGTTTAAATGATTTTGCATTTCCAAAATATTTTTGTCTGAATCTGCAATAACTTTGCCATTAATATTTATTATTGTTATTCTTCTTTGCATTGTTTTTGAAAGAACATTTACGAAAACAGTAAGTTCTTTAATATTCTTATTTTTCAGTAAAGGTATAACTTCTTTTAAAACAATATCTTTATTTATAGATAATTGTTCAATAAAAATTTGTTGATTTTGTTTTTTGATATATTGATTTGTTGCGATAAAAAAAATTGATGACACACAAAATATACTTATAAAAAAAGACAAGAACAACTTAATAAAAAAACTATTGATCTTCAATTTTATAACCTACACCATGAATATTTTTTATAATATTCCCAAATTTACCAAGCTTTGATCTTAAATGTCTTATATGCACATCTATAGTTCTATCAAAAATATCCTTATCTTCCCATATATAATCTAAAATTTTATCTCTGGAAAATACAAATCCTTTTTTTGACATTAACAGTTCTAACAATTTAAATTCTGTATTTGTAACATCCACTTTTTTGCCGTCTACAATTATGTTAAATTCTTCTCTATTAAGTTTTATTTTCCCATCAGCAATAAAACAAGCTTTTGAAGTTTGTTTAGTTTCATTTCTTCTTAACACAGCTTTGACTCTTGCAACTAATTCTTTAGGAGAAAACGGTTTTGTAACATAGTCATCTGCACCAAGTTCAAGTCCTATAATTTTATCTGTTTCTTCAGACTTAGCACTTAACATTATTATTGGAATATTACTAAGAGTTGAATCGTTTTTAATTTTTTTACATATATCATAACCATCCATATCAGGAAGCATGATATCTAATATAATTAAATCCGGAATTTTTTTATTTATTTGTTTGAATAAATCTGCAGCATTTGTATATGTTTGAACATTATATCCATTCTTTTTAAGATTAATAGATAAAAGTTCTAGTATATCTTCTTCATCATCAACAATTGTAATAAGTTTAGCCATTTATTACCTCTATAATTATACTAATATTATCTTTATATTACTAAAAAATATTATTATAAACAAATAAAACTAAAATATAATTTTAATTATTAACGGTGCGATTATTGCAGTTGTAACACAAGATAAAACTAAAGTAATAGTACTAACAGCTGCCTGCAATGAGTTTTGATCGTAGCATTTTGCTGTACCAAGAACATGACTAACAGAGCCTATAGCAACTCCGATAGCAAGATTATTTGTTACATTGATACCTTTCAATATCCAATGCCCAAAAATAGCGCCAAACATTCCTGAAAAAATTGTAAGCAAAATTGTTATCTCAGGTTTACCGCCTAAGACTTTTGATATTTCAATAGCTACCGGTGTAGTAACTGCTTTTGGAACTATAGACAACATAATATTTGTATTTGCTTTTAAAACTAATGCCACACAAACAACAGATAAAATGGCAAATATTGTTGAAATACAAACACCTATAAGAATAACACTATAATTTTTTTGTAAAACTTTTAAATTTTTTATAAGCGGTAAAGAAAAAGCAATAATTGCCGGTCCTAATAGAAATGTAAGAACCTTTCCTCCGTTATTATATGTATTATAATCTATTTTCAATAATATATTTAAAGCATAAATTATTATTGCACACAAAATAACCGGCGGAATAATTGACATATATTTTATATGTTTAATTTTTGTAGTTAACTTATATATTAATATTGTAGATATTAGTATTAAAATTTTTATAATTATATTTTCCATATCATCTTTTTGAAAGTTGTACCTTTCTTTTTTTATATATTTTTTTCATTAATAAATATTGTACTAATAAACCTGTTACTATTATTAAGATTACCGAAGTTATTATAAAAATTTCAAAAATCATTATTAAATCATTTTTAACCACAAATAAATAACCTATCCCGCCGACTAAAAGCGGAACAAAAAATAAACTTATATTATTTAATAATAATTCCCCGCCATATTCTATAAATTCAATTTTGATAATTTTAAAATACATTAACAAACTTAAAATTATCATACCGATTAAAGATGCCGGAAAATTAATATTTAATACTGATACTAACCATTGGCAAAAAAAGTTCAAGCCAATAATAAAACATAATGAAATGATAGTTTGTATTATTTTCATATTTTTTACTTATTTAAAATAAGTTTTGCTGTGTAAGCAATATAATTAGAAGCTTCCGGAAGAGCCTTTTCGTCTAAATCAAACTGTTCATGATGCCAAGGATAAGAGGTAGCTTTATTTGAAGATGTTCCGATATATATAAAACAACCTTTAACATCTTTTAAGTATTCTGCAAAATCTTCTCCGCCCATTGACGGCTCTGTCAATAAATCAACTGATTTTTTACCATAACATTCTTTTGCACTTTTCAAACAGATATCAACGATTGAATCATCATTAATAAGAGGGCTGCCTAACAATCTATAATCTATATTATAAGTCATACCATAAATTTTACAAATTCCTTCTAGTCTCTTTATTATTTCTTTCTTTATTTGTTCTCTGGTTTTTTTATTTAATGTTCTTACTGTACCTACTAGTTTTACTTTATCACAAATAATATTATATCTTTCTCCGCCTGAGATTTCTCCAACAGTAATAACTGCCGGCTCAAGCGGACTTAATGTTCTTGAAATTATATTTTGTAATGATGTAACAAAAGCTGAAGCTGCAACAATTGAATCTTTTGACAAATGAGGATATGCCCCATGTCCTAAAAGACCATTTATTTCAATCACAAATTTATCAACGCCTGCCATCATTGCGCCATATCTAAGTGCAACTCTTCCGGTTTTTACCCAAGGACTTACATGAACACCCAAAATACAATCTACTTTATTTTTTGATAATACACCTGCTTCTATCAGCCTTTGTGCACCACCGGATGCTTCTTCATTAGGCTGAAATATAAATTGAACTTTCCCGGAGAATTCTTCAGTTTGCTGTGATAAAAGTATTGCTGTGCCAAGCATTATTGTAGTATTGCCGTCATGCCCGCAAGCATGCATAATACCGTTATTTTTTGATTTGTAACTTGTTTTATTTTTTTCTAATATTGGCAATGCATCTAAGTCGGCTCTTAATGCTATTATTTTTGTTTTGCTTTTACTTTGTTTCTTTCCTTCTATAATACCAACAACTCCGGTATCACATAATCTATATGTTTTTATTTTATGTTGTTTTAAGATTTTTTCAACAAAATCAGCTGTTTTAAATTCTTCATTACCTAACTCCGGATTTTGATGTATAGTTCTTCTTATTTTTTGCAATTTTTCAAACATATTCATTTTATGCTCCTAATGGCTGATGCAATATTATCAATTATATCACTTGCTATAAGTGATGTTTGTGTTTTTTCTTTACTTGCTTTGTCACCTGCAAGACCATGTATATATACTGCCGTAGCAACCTTTAAAATTAAACTTTTATCTTTATTGCATACAAAAGCTGAAATAATTCCTGTTAAAACATCACCACTTCCGGCAGTTGCCATGCCTGCATTACCAGTATTATTATTATAAATATTATTGCCGTCACTGACAACCGTTCTATGTCCCTTTAATACACAAATTATATCATTATTTTTAGCAAAAGTTTTAGTTATTTGTTCTCTAAAAAAATCTGTAGAGTTGTAAGTTATACCTGATATTCTTTCAAATTCTTTTGGATGCGGAGTAATTATAATTTTAGCTTTGGCATTTACAAAATCTTTAATCACCCCATTTTTTTGTTCTTTTTGAAAAGAATTAATACCATCAGCATCAATTACAACATAAATATCAAATTTATTAATGATAGATTTTATAATCTGTTTAATATTTATATCTTGACCTACACCACAACCTATTGCAACAGATTTAATATTCTTTTTTTCTATAAACTCCAATATTTCTTTCTGTGCTTTATTAGTTATTTTTTTATTTTTTTCTTTAAGAGGTAAAAGCATTATTTCCGGCTTAATATTTTTAGCAATTACAGGATAAGCAGATTCAGGGAATGCAAATGTGACAAGTCCGGCACCGCTACGAATTGCCGAGTTGGCACATAATACACCAGCTCCAGGCATATTGTAAGAACTGCCTATAACCAAAATATGCCCAAAATCATTTTTATAACTCAATGGAGATCTATCAAAAATATTATGAATTTTCATAGTTATTTGGATACTATAGCAACTGCAACTACTGTATTTTTTGTATGTGAAAAAGAAATATCAATATAAGATATCCTTTTGTTTTTTATATAGACCTCTGGTTTCCCATTGTCTATATTTTTAAAAGAAATATCGGTTATTGAAATATTTTTTTTGCTGTTAATTGCTTTCCAGACGGCTTCTTTGCCGGCAAATCTGACTGCAAAATGTTGTGATAAATTTTTTTTTGATAAACAATAATCTATTTCATTTTGAGAAAAGATTCTTTTAAGGAATGTATCATCTTTAACAAGTTTAGAAAATCTTTTTACTTCTTCAATATCTATGCCAATTTTCATATTTACCTACAGAAAAAACAATATACCCACTTTCGCAGGTACATGTTTTATAACTATTTAAAAACCAACAAGCAATATGCATTAATAATACATGTCGCTTGCAGATATTATAGAATCCAATTCAACTTTTATTTTAGTAAGCTTAGGCTTTGACCAAACCTTCTTCTTTGCTTTTTTTATTGTCATAAAAAAACCTCTTTAAAACATCTCTCATATTAATTATATATTATGAATATCAAAAAATCAATATATTCATTTATTTTTACATATTGGTTCTAACTTCTTAACTTAATATCCAAATCTTTATTTAGTTTATCCAGAAGCAATTGCATATCTGTATTAACCTCTATATCATTCAAAGTTTTATCATTATGCCTATAAAACAACCTAAATGAATAGCTGATTTTATCTAATCCTAACTTTTCACTTTCGTAAACTGAAAACAAATTAAATTCTTTCAAAATCCCGCCTGTTTTCATTATTTGCTTTATAACTTTTTCAATTTTATCAAATTTAATTTTTTTATCACTTACAACAGAAATATCTCTTTTTACAGAAGGAAATTTTGCTATATGTTCATAAGGATGAATTTTACTTTGATAATTATTTTCTATATCTTCAATATCAATTTCTGCATATACAACATCATTTTGAACATCTGATGTAATATCCGGCCTAAGTACACCAAATTGACCAACCACTTTACCCCTGTATACTATAGCAGCTGTTTTCCCGGGATGATAATATTTTTGAGGAGATCTATTTTCTGATATAGTAAATTCGTTAGATGGTAATATACTGCTTATTACTCCGCCGGCAAAATAAAAATCAAATATAGGATTTATTTTATTTTCTTCCCATTTCCACCATGTTTGCCATATAGGACCCGACATTAAAATACCTAGAACTTTTCTTTCACCTTTATCATCAAAAACTCTTCCAATTTCAAAGAATTTTATATCATTAGTAGCTTGTCCGATATTAAAAACAAAATTTTTCATAAGACCAACTAAAAGAGAAGGTCTTAAAACTTCATTTTCCTTTGAAATAGGATTAGCTATTTTATAACTATAATTTAAATATAATTTATCTAAATCTTTTATTTCTGAAAAACTATAATTCATAACTTCACAAAAACCAAGGCCAACAAGACTATTGCTAATATTTTTTATTACTTTACTTGAATTGGTATTTTGCTTTCCTGTATTTACAAATGAATTTGAATCTTTGATAACCGGAATATTTTCATATCCATTTACCCTTGCAATTTCTTCTATCAAATCAATTTCTTCTTTTATATCATTTCTATAAGATGGAACTTCTGCAGTAAGTACTTTTTCAACTTTTGTAGTTATTTCCATACCTAAAAATCTCAATATATTTGCAATGGTTTTTTCATCTATTTCATATCCTAAAATCTTTGCAACTCTTTCAACTCTTAATTGAATAAAAACCTTTTTATTATCCGAAGAATTGATATCTTCTCTAAGTTCTAATCTTCCACCGGCAATTTCTACAATCAAATTTATGGCTCTCCAACTAGCCATTTCTGCAACTTCCCAGGATGTCCCTCTTTCATATCTATATGAAGCATCTGTTGATATATTTAAAGTTCTTGCTGTTTTTCTTATATTACCAGGATTAAAAACAGCGCTTTCTAAAAATATATCTGTTGTAGCTTCAGTAATTGATGAAAATTCTCCACCTATAATACCTGCAATTGCTAAAGGCTTTGATGCATCAGAAATAAGAAGCATATTTTCTGTAAGCTCATGAATTTTACCGTCTAATGCAGTTATTTTTTCTGTAGGGTTTGCTCTTCTAACAATAATCTTCCCTCCACTAATAGTAGATGCATCAAAAGCATGCAAAGGATGACCTAATTCCAAAAGAATATAATTTGTTATATCTACAACATTGTTAATTGATTTAATGCCACAACTTTCAAGTTTATCAACTATCCATTTAGGAGATGGTGCTATCTTAACACCTTTAATTTGGCAACCAATATATCTGGTACATAAATCTTTATCTTTTATTTCTATAATGTTACTGTCAGCAAATTTTGCAGTCTTGATTTGTGGTAAATTAGGAATTTTCTGAAGTTTTGCTGATATTTCTCTTGCTATTCCCCAATGACTTAAACAATCTCCCCTATTTGTAGTAACTTCTATTTCTAAAATAGTATCAATATCTTGTAAAACATCTTCTAATTTTTTACCTAAAGGAGTCTTTTCATCAAGTACCATAATGCCATCTGACTCTTCTTTAAGTCCAAGTTCTTGTTCTGAACATATCATACCTTCTGAATCAACACCTCTGATTTTTGTAGGTTTTATAATGAAATCTCCAGGCAAAACAGCACCTATTGTTGCCAAAGCAATAGTCTGACCAGCTTCAACATTTTGGGCGCCACAAACAATTTCATAATCTTTTTCGCCATCATTAACTTTGCATATTGAAAGTTTATCTGCATTTGGATGTTTTTGTTTTTCTAAAACTTTTGCAGTAATAATACCTTCCCATTTTATTCCACCACTAACAACAGAAGTTTCAACTCCCAAAAAAGTTAATGTATGACAAAGGTCTTGTGGTAACAAGTCAAAATCAACTATATCTTTGAGCCAATTGTACGAAATCTTCATTTATGTCCTCTTTCTATAATATAAAAATTTAAAATTGTCTTAAAACTCTTAAGTCGTTTTCATATAGTACTCTCATATCGTCAATACCATATTTAAACATTGCAAATCTTTCTACCCCTAATCCAAAAGCATAACCTGTATATTTTTCCGGGTCATATTTAACAGATTTAAAAACATTAGGATGAACCATTCCGCATCCAAGCATTTCAAGCCAACCTGTACCTTTACAAACTCTACAGCCTTTACCGCCACATAAGACACACTTAATATCTACTTCGGCTGAAGGCTCTGTAAATTGAAAATGAGAAGGTCTGAATCGCAAATCTACTTCTTGACCAAAAAGTCTATGAATAAACAACGATAAAGTTCCTTTGAGTTCTGCAAAAGTTACTTTTTCACCAACTACCAAACCTTCTATTTGATGAAAGATTGCAGAATGAGAAGCATCTGTCGCTTCATTTCTATATACTCTTCCCGGTATTATTACTTTTATTGGAGGTTTCGATTCTTCCATAATATGTATCTGAGCAGGAGAAGTATGAGTCCTTAAAAGATTTGATGAATTTTCAAGATAAAATGTATCCTGAGTATCTCTTGCAGGATGATCTTTAGGAATATTTAAAGCTTCGAAATTATACCAATCTGTTTCTATTTCTCTGCCTTGTGCAACATCAAAACCTAAAGAAACAAAAATATTACTCATTTCTTCTATAGTTTGATTTATTATATGATAATGTCCTTTAGGAAAAGCAAATGAAAAAGCAGAAGAAATATCAATCTTTTCATTTTGCATTTTCTCTTCTAAAAGTTTATTTGTGATTTCTTTTTTCTTACTATCAATAGCTTCATTAAGAGTATTTTTTACAGTGTTAATTTCTGAACCAATTTGTTTTTTTTCTTCTATTGATAAAGATGAAATGGTTTTTAATATTTCGGTAATTTTACCTTTTTTACCCAAATATTCAACTTTAACATTTTCAATAGTATCAAGTTCTGCTGTTTTAATTTTATCTAATGCTTCTTTAAGTATTGAATCAATCTTGTTCATCATTAAATCCTATAAGTTTATTAATATGATCTCTTGCAACCTTATTATTTTTATCTATTCCTAAACACTTTTCATACATTTTTTTTGCTTCACTTTGTTGCTTTCTATTTTCATATATCAATCCCAAATTACAGTAAACATCTGCATTTAACGGATTAATTTTTAAAACCTTTTTAAACTCTATAATAGCCTCATCAAATTTACTATTTAAAAAATAAAACTTTGCCATTTCTAATAATTCTTCTTGTTCTTTTATATCCATATATACCCTTATATTTTCTTTAACTTCTCAAGTTCTTCTTGCTTACCAACTACAACTAAAACATCATTTTCCAAAATTTCATCATCAGGACCCGGAGCAATATTAGTATCTTCCTTTATATCTGTTTGCCCGTCATCATTGACAAAAGGAATTTGTCTTTTTATTGCAATAATGTTTATTCCATATTTATTTCTGACTCCGGAACTTTTTATCGTTTTTCCCCAAAATTCCTTAGGAGCAATTATTTCAACAAGATTATAATCATGCGAAAACTCTATTTGTTCTAAAATATTTGGTGAAACCATACTTTCAGCTAATTTCTTTGCCATTTCAAGTTCAGGATATACAACTTTGTCAGCACCAATTTTAACTGCAATTTTAGAATGCCACTGACTTACACATTTTACAATAACATTTTTGACACCCAAATCTTTAACTATTAAAGTTGCCAAAATGCTTGTTTCAACATCTTCACCTATAGAAATAATAACACTGTCGCAATCTGTTATCCCTGCATTTTTCAATGCATTATCGTCAGTTGCATCAGCAACGATTGCTTGAGTTACAAAAGGACTTATCTTATTAACTAATTCTTCATCATGGTCAATTGCAAGAACAGGAAAATCTCTTTTAAATAGTTCTTTTGCTACATTTGAACCAAATGTTCCAAGACCAATTACACCAAATTGTTTTTTTGTCATAAATACTCCATTAAAAACTTATTATTATATTAAAAGTTTTCCATCTGGATATTTTATATTACTTTGAACAAATTTGCTATTCATTAAATATATTAATACTGTTACAGCACCAACTCTGCCTATAAACATTGCAAATATTAAAATTACTCTTCCCAAATTCGAAATATCAGAAGTAATACCAAAAGTAAGTCCAACTGTACAACAAGCAGATACTGCTTCAAAAATAACTTTAAGTGGATCAAGATTTGGTTCTGCCCAAAGCAATGCCGCAATAAACGTTAATACAAATATAATCATCAACACAAATACCGCCAATGATTTCCTAACTAAATCTATATCCATATTTTTACCGGCAAAAGGATATGAATCGTTCCCTTTTAAAATACTTCTAACAAATACAAAGACCAAAGTTATAGTAGTAATTTTTACTCCACCGGCAGTACTACCGGATCCTGCACCTATAAACATCAATATCATCAAAATAAATGCTGAAAAAGTTGTTATAAATCCAGAAGGTATAGAATTAAAACCTGCTGTTCTTGCACTTATCGTTTGAAAAAAAGAATTATTTACAATATAAGATAAAGATTTCTGTTTTTCTATTAAAGGCAAAAATTCACTACAACAAAAAGCTAAAAAGCCTAAAATTATTATACCAAATGTCATCCATAAAGTAACTTTTGAATGAAATGTAAGTCTAATATTTTTCCCTCTAAATGTATCAATAACATCAACTAATACGAAAAAGCCAAGTCCTCCTAAAATTACAAGTGAAGCTATTGTATATAATACTGCAGGACTTTGAGAAAAGCCTTCCAAACTATTTGAAAAAGGACTAAAACCAGCATTACAAAATGCTGAAATTGAGTGAAAAATACCTAAATAAATGGATCTTCCGATAGACGAAGTTTCCATAAAAATAAATGTTAAAATTGTCGCACCAATTAATTCAAGACCAAGCACAATTAAAACAGCTTTTTTTAGTAATTTAAACAAATCATTAAAAGAATTTATATCAAACAGTTCCTGCATTATTTTTCTATCTTTTAATGCCATCTTCCCTATTAAAATTCCCAATCCTGTTGAAACTAACATATATCCTAAACCGCCAAGCTGAATCAAAATCAAAACAACCCATTGGCCAAAAGTTGAATAATATGTTCCTATATCAACAACAGACAGCCCTGTTACGCACACTGCTGACGTAGCTGTAAAAAGACAAGACAATATAGAAAGGACAGCATTATCTTGTCTTGAAAAAGGTAAACACAACAATACTGTCCCAAATAATATAAGAGCTATAAAAAACAATATTATAGTCTTTAATGGTGATGCATTCATATTAATAATTATGAAGCTTTTGCAATCTCAACAAGTTGTTTAAAAGTAACATTATCTGTAACAGCAATTTCTGCAAGCATCTTTCTGTCAATTATAACATTTGCTTTTTTCAAACCTGAAATAAATCTATTGTAAGACATACCTTCTTCTCTAACAGCAGAATTAAGTCTTACTATCCACATACTTCTAAAAACGCCTTTCCTGTCTTTTCTGTCATTATATGCATATACTAAAGATTTTTCTACTTGTTGAATTACCATTCTCCAACGGTTTTTCTTTGTTGCATAATAACCTTTAGCTAATCTAAATGTTTTTTTCTTTCTTTGTCTTGTATAAACTACACTTTTTGCCCTCATTATACTGTCTCCTTATTTTTTTTGGAAAAACTACATTATTACATAGAATATGGCATAAATTTTTTCATTCTTGTCATATCTGTATCATTTACTATGTCAGATTTTCTAAGGCTTCTGCCTTTATTCGGTTTCATTCCGGTAAGTAAATGTCTTTGTCCAGGTTTTTTGTATTTTAATTTACCGGATCCGGTAACTCTAAACCTTTTTTTTGCACCACTATGAGTCTTCATCTTAGGCATGATCAACCCTCCAATTATATTATATTTTATTTTTTTGTTTCTTTTTTCTTAGGACTTAAAGTTAAGAAAGATCTTGTTCCCATAGAAGCAATTCTACCTTCTATTGTTGCAATATCTAAAACTTTTTCTTTAACCTTTTCAAGAACTGCAAAACCTAAATCTTTATGTTGCATTTCTCTACCTGAAAACATTACAGTAAGCTGAACTTTATCACCATCTTCCAGAAAAGCTCTTATTCTTTTCAGTTTGACTTCAAGATCATGTTCTGCAATTCTCGTTCTCAATCTTACTTCTTTCAATTGAACATTTTTTTGTTTTTTCTTAGCTTCTTTTTCTTTTTTTGCTAATTCATACCGAAACTTAGAAAAAACTATTATTTTACATACAGGCGGCTTTGCTTGAGGAGATATTTCTATCAAATCCTGCCCACATGCTTGTGCTCTTGATAAAGCATCCGCAATAGAAACAATTCCAACTTGCCCACCATTTTCATCAATAAGTCTAACCTCTGGAACTCTTATGTACTGATTAGTACGATATCTTTTTGTATCGACGACACCCTCCCACGTAGGAAAAATCCTACAAAATAAAAAATAGAACGGATAAAGATACCCGTCCCAATATAAATATAAAACATAACACCTAATTTACATTAACCTTTTCCCATACAAGGTAAAGGTGAGTCGGGACGACTTCTTTAATCATTTAACTTTTTTCATTATATATAAAAATACTATCAATTGTCAATCAGATAAAAACTATTTACATTTATAATCTTGAATGATATTTTTGATTATTGTAATATAACTAACAGGAGTTTATTATGCAATATATAGCTATTACTATAACAGTCCCAAATAAAACTGTTTCAAATAAAATAACAACATATCTTATAGAAAATAAATTTGTATCTTGTGTTAATGTTACATCCAAAATTAAATCCACTTATTGGTGGGAAAATAAAATTTGCAAAAAAGACGAGTATTTACTTATTTGTAAAAGCACTAAATCAAATTTTAAAAAAATAGTTGAAGAAGTTAAAAAAATTCATCCGTATAAGGTACCGGAAATAATATGCTTTGATATAAAAGATGGAAACACTGATTATCTTAATTGGATAAAAGACAATACTATGCAAAGGACAAATAGATGTCTAAAAACAATATTAAAGAACAAATAATACTTGCTTCCAAGTCTCCTAGACGAATTGAGCTATTAAAACAATGGGGCCTGAATTTCAAAATAATATCAAGTAACATAGAAGAAAAAACTAATTTAAAAAGGCCTTCTTCTATTGTAAAATATTTATCATTAGAAAAAGCTAAAAATGTTAAACAGAATATTAAAAATGCTGTTATAATAGCTGCCGATACCATTGTAGTTTTGAATGGGAAAATTGTTGGAAAACCAAAAGACCATAAACATTCTATGGAAATATTAAATGAGCTTAATGGTAGTTTACACAAAGTATATACCGGTGTTACAATAAAAGATGACAACAAAACTGTTGTTTTTTATGATGTAGCAACTGTTAAAATGCAAATGTTGCCAAAAAGCAGATTGAATACTTTAATTGGTAAACATATGGACAAAGCAGGTGCATATGCTGTCCAAGATAAAGATGATTGTTTTGTAAAAAAGATATATGGCGATTACTACACTGTTGTAGGATTACCATATATAAAATTAAAAAAAGAAATGAAAAAATTTAATATTGCACTAAAATAACTTACTCTTTACCTTCCATTGTAATCTTTAAAGCTGTTTTTTGTCTTATATTTTCAAACCAATCATTTAATACTTCATTCATTTTCATTTGTATCAATGTATTATCATCAACATTTGGATAAAGTTTATGCAATTCTTCGAATTCAGAATCTGTTATTTTTGATGCAGAAGCAATAAAAACCTGTAATTTATTAGATGCCAACTGCTTTCTTCTTAAACTTTCGAAATCTTTTGGAGACAATCTCATATTGTTTAAAAAAGTAAAGTAATATCTGCTGTCAAACTGTCCCTTTTCATTTAAGAAATATGGATAGTTTTGTATATCCAGAGCAAGTTCTTCATCTGAAACAGATATTCCATAGTATTTTGTCTGTTGCCATATAATTTCATCTTGAACTAAATTTCTTAATATATCATTTTGTACTTTTTTTGACATATCGTCACTTAAATCTTTATTTGTTTGTCTCATCATATTTAGTGTATTATTATAAAGAGCATAGTATGTTTTATACGGAATTTTATATCCATTAACAACTGCAACTGTATCATAATATGTCTTTTCACCAAAAAGATAACTACCAAAACCGACAAAAGAACCGGCTAAAAAACCTAATATTGTTATTAAAAATATCTTAACTTTGTGTTTTATTAAAAATGTCATCATAATTTTTCTTCCTCATTATCTAATTTATCTTTTTCTGTTTTTGACATGGAACTTTTACCATCAAAAAATGCACCTTCACCTATTGAAAGAATTGATGTCTGTATATCACCAATTACTTTCGATTTATTTAATAATTCTATTCCATCATTTGCTATTATATTACCTTCAATAATACCGCTCACTATAATATATTTTGTATTGATATCCCCTTTTATTTCTGCACTATCTCCAACAATAACACCTTCTGATTTTTTTATATCGCCATAAAGTTTCCCGTCTATTCTGACTATTTTATCTGAAACAATATCACCGGTAAAAACAGTATCCAAACCTATCCATGTTTCTATCGTATCAAAACGTTTTTTGTTTTTTTTACTCATAAAATAACCTTATTATTAATTAAGATAACTACTTAAATACTTCATAGGATTTATTGGTCTTTTGTTATAATGAATTTCATAATGAACATGTGTTCCTGTAGATCTTCCAGTATTTCCCATTTTTGCTATTTCTTGCCCTTTTACAACAATTTCACCTTTTTTAACTAATATTTTAGCAAGATGAGCATAAACAGTTCTATAATTATATCCATGTTCAACAGATACAACATATCCGTATCCTGACTGCCAACCAGCAAAAATAACTATTCCATCAGCAGTAGAAAATATCGGCGTATTTTTAACATTTGCAATGTCTATTGCAGTATGAAAAAATTTATTTCTAAAAATTGGATGTAATCTAAACCCAAATGGAGAAGATATAACGCCTTTACAAGGCCATATAGATGGGGTATATCTAAATTTTTCCCTTTGTGCACTTATATGGTTAACAACTTCAGAATAACTTTTCATAGAAGTTTTATATTCTTCTAATAAATCAAATGATTCTTTTGCTATATTTTCATAAGAAATACTATTTATATTACCTGATAACAAAACGGATAATGCACTGGACTCTACAGGAGTAGGTCCGCCTGAACCTAAACCATTTTCAATAATCATTCTTTTCGAATCCATAGATAAAAGAGAACGAATATGATCATCATTTTCTCTTATTTGTGATAACATTTCTTTTGATTTTTGTATTTGTTCAGCAAAAAACAACATTCTTATCTGCATTATTTTATTATCTGCTTTTACTTTCCAATAATCTATATGCTGCCCAGATATAAAACCTGCCCACAAAGTAAATACTGTCCAAGATACAACAAACACCAGCAAAAAAGGTAAAGAAAAACTAAACCTCATAGGTTTTACACATCCATGATGGATAAAAACTATAGTTATTTTTCTTTTTAATTCCTTTAAAATTATCTTTAAATATTTCATAAATTTCTTTTAAAGTATAACAGAAAAATAGATATAATTCAACCTTAAAACTATCTTTTCCCTGATATCTTTTTAATATTATATTGGCGAACAATGTTATTATGTCTTATTGTCTTTTGACTTAATATTTCATCAGAAACATTTGAAAATAATATTCCTATATCGTAAGGTTCTTCCCCATTTTCTTTAGGTTCATAAACGAATGCTCCGATTTGATTACTACATTCTTTTGGAAATCCCCAAAGATCATATTGGCTTTTTTTTGTATGGCTAGAATATGCCCATGTTTTGATTTTATTATTTGAATAATAAGCAATAGAAGCAGCTACTTGATGGGCTGGTGTCACAACAAATTGAACGTTTTCTTCCAGCAATCTTTCAGCTAAATCCTTATATCCATAAAAATAATTTGTTGCATCTGCAACGGCTATTTTATCTGAAAATTTTTCCAAAGGTATAATAGTATATTTTGCATGCAATCCTATGAGAACAGAAATAACTAAATTGAAACAAATCCCTATTATCAGTAATTTATGTTTTATTTTCCCACCTTCAAGAAAATATGCAGCAGCAATTATTGAAAATGTAAAATATGCAGGTATCGGCCAATTTGCTCCCGGTAATTTTTTGAGTGCAGTAACAGCATAAAATAAAATTATAGGTAAAGAAAATGATGCAAGAAAAACTTTCTTTTTATCTTTGGAAAATAAATATATAAAACTTATAACAAATGTAGGTAAAAATACTAGAATATTAAAAATTATCATTTGTGTACCAAGATATTCGAATAAGTAATTAAATCTATATCCTGTATTTGATAACCCATGCTTAAATTGATACGAGAATGATACCCATTCATTCGTATAATTCCAATATATTACCGGTAAAAAACATATTAATGAAATTAATAATGCTATATATAACTGGTATTGTTTAAACCAAGATATTTTTTTTGAAAATATGCAATATATAAATAAACTTAATATAAAAAGAATCGCTGTATATTTTGACAAAAGAGATAAGCCGAAGAATAAACCAATCAAATACCAATAATTTTGATTTTCTGTCTCTATTAAACTCCATACATAGAAAGTTGCTATTGATAAAAATAAAAATGATGGAGTATCCGGTGTAATTATAATAGATGCAGTAAACATCATTGGCATAGCATGTAATAATATAACTGAAACAGATGCTACCTGCTCATTATTGAATAATTTTATAACTAATTTCCATAAAAATACGCTTAATATAACTGTAGCTATAATACTAGAAAATCTTACTGCAAGTTCTGAATTAGAAAACAATGTTGTCAATTTAATAAAATATGCAATCATTGGAGAATGGTCATAATAACTTAATTGCAGGTTTGTTGACCATAACCAGTAATAAGCTTCATCTGAATGTAAACTGAGAACAGCTGAAAGGAAAATCTTCCAAAGTACTGATACAAAAACAAAAATAATGGTATTTCTTAAATTAAATATTTTTGTCACTTAAACTCCAAATAACAATCCATATAACAGTTAAACTTATTGTTACAGGAAGGATAGTCTCTGGAATAATAACATTAGTCATTAGATTAAATGATAAAATATATGAAAAATAAAATAAGACAATTGAAAAAAATAAAGCAAATAATAAACTTGAAAACCTTAGTATTTTATTAAATTTGACTTTAACAAACAATAAAAGCACTATACTAATCAACATATAAAAATTTAAAACATATTTTAATTCCGTATTTATTATATAATAATAAAATGCTGAAAATGGTTCAAATATATATCTTATTATAGATTGATTACCTTTTACATCATGTACAATTATTTGTGTATCTGATTTTAATGATAATAATTTGAATAAATTATTATCACCGTTTTTCTTTATAACTGTCCAGACATTTGTCATATATCCCAATCCATGCCAATCAGTAGTTCCAAACATTAACAATTTATTTTTGTTACAAATATCTATAATTTCTTGTCTTGTTTGCTGTGATATATATCTGTATCCGCAATTATATATTTCAAAACCGTCTATTCCCATATTTACTAATTCTTGTAAACCAGGTCTATGCCATTTCCACCAATGAGGCATTACAACAAGTATTCCTTCTGCATGAGCTAAATCAATCATTTCTTTTATACTTTTATCTTGATAATCTCTATATCTAAATTGATATTTTGACAAAAGCAAAACGGAAACACCTTCTGATGTTCTTATTTGTATTCCAGGGAAAATATTACTGCTATCTATATCGCAAGGTATTGAATAAAAACCATTTGTATTATCATGTTCTGTAATAAAAAAGTCTGTAAACCCTTGTTTATTATGATAATTAATACTTGATAAAACATTAGAAATATTATCTTTTGATGCAATTGTATGTGAATGGATATCAGCGACTTTGTAATCACTGGAAATTACTAACTTTGGTCCTATAACCGGCAAAATAATAACTGCATATATAATTGTTATTAAAAAAAATAAAGACCAAAGACAATAAGCAATAGTTCTTTTAATTGTTTCTTTTCTATATATTGAAAATGTTATAACAAAAGCAAGAATCCAAAAACTCCATGATGATATTGCAAGTATATACCCAGATCTTTCTAAAGTCAAAATATAATATGAAAATGCATAAAAAGGTTCAATAAACAATCTTAATTTAGGCCATTGTAAGAAACAGTTAGTTACATTTTGATTTGTAACAATATCAATCAAATGTGGAGAATAAAGAAATGAATTTAAGAAAACTGATAATAGAATAAAAGATATAAAAATATATATTTTCTTCATTTTATTCATTTCCCTCGTTTTTTAGCAGATGTTTCTACTGCAAGTGCAAATTTTGTTGCTCCGGCTTTTTTAGCTTGATCCATTACTTTAACAACAAGATCATATTTTATATCTTTATCACCTTTTACAACCACTGCTCTTTCCGGATGCTTATTAATGAGGCTTTTTATTGCTTCTTCAAAATATTTCGAATGTAATTGAAGACCATCTAAATATATAATACCATCTTTATCTATAAGAACCTCTATATTTTTCTTATCATCTTGCTCAGTGTTTTCAGCTTTTGGCAAATTCACTTTTATTCCGTGCTGAGATAACATTGGCGTAGTAATCATAAATATAATCAACAAGACTAAAACCACATCTGTAAATGGAGT
>Ga0265294_10000801_pt1 | contig 42789 bp, 34 predicted proteins | sample MunlanPumphouse3_FD_192504 | JGI IMG/M metagenome (GOLD analysis project Ga0265294, IMG submission 192504) | Groundwater microbial communities from a municipal landfill in Southern Ontario, Canada - Pumphouse #3 | ecosystem: Environmental > Aquatic > Deep subsurface > Groundwater | place... | reverse complement strand
AGTTGACATAGGCCCCGGCTCCGGCCGGTTTGCAGCACCGTTAGGAATTCCTCTGGGTATTGAACCATGCGTTGCCCTTGGCCAAATGGCCCGAAGACGTGGAATCGAGGTTATTCAGGGAGTGGGTGAGTCGCTCCCCCTCAAAAATCAGTCTTGTTCATCTGTTCTGATGGCGACGGTGATCTGTTTCTTTGACGATCCGGCTCGTGCCATGAGAGAGGCATACCGGGTGCTTATCCCTGGCGGTGTTCTTGTGGTGGGGTTCCTTGAACGCAGTTCACCTCATATACAGGCATACCTGCATGGAGAAACAGAACACAGATTCCTCTCGCAGGGCAGGTTCTTCATCTCCGGTGAGGTAGAGGCACTGCTCATAAATGCCCGTTTCTCTATTCGTTCAACGGAGTCGGAGCATGACTTCTGTGTAATCGTTGCAGAAAAAGGATGAAATAAACCCCTGTGACGACCATCATCTTTGTTTATCCTCATTCAGACGACGGACCTTATTCCCGTGATTCCTCAAAACGGCATGATATCCGAAAGACAAGCATCTACATTCCGTTTCTTAGCCCAACCATTCCAAAAGCCTTATTGTAGCTTGATATGAAGCAATACTCTAAGATAGTTCTGTTTTCACGGGGTGTTTAATGCAAGATAATATTGATATGCCACAACCGGGCCATGACCGATGCCTGAAATTTATCCACACCGCCGACCTCCATCTGGGAAGCCCGTTTTCCGGTATTGGATCAATAGATGCCGATGTCAGTGCGTTGCTCTCTCGTGCGGGCTACGATGCATATGAACGAATAATAGAGGCAGCAATTGACCATGCGGTTGACTTCGTACTCATTGCAGGAGACATCTATGAGAGTGCAAACCAGCGGATTGCAGAGCAACTCCGATTTCATAAAGGGCTCGAACGCCTCTATACGGCGGGCATTTCGGTATACATCGTCTGCGGGAATCATGATCCATTCAATGGATGGTCACGGGAGATTGTCTGGCCCGAATCGGTTCACTTTCTCAGCGCTGATGCACCGGAGCAGATATTCCATGAAAAAAACGGTGTTCCGGTGGCCGCAATTATCGGGATGAGCCATCCCAAGGGAAATGTCACTGAAAATCTTGCCCTCCGGTATCCTGAACGCGACAATGACTGGCCGTGCACCATTGGGGTGCTCCACTGCACCATTGGCACCAATACCGGTCATGACCCGTATGCGCCGTGTTCACTTCAGGATCTTGCTACGAAGGGATATGACTACTGGGCACTGGGTCATATTCACAAACCATCAGTCCTCCAAAAACAGAATCCAACCATTATCTATGCCGGTATCCCTCAGGGACGTGATATTGGGGAATCCGGTTCCCGCGGATGTTACCTCGTGACCGTTCGTCCCGACACAGATATCCAGACCGAATTTATCCAGACCGCGTCTGTCGTCTGGCAGGAGGCAACCGTTTCCATCGATGACATTGGAACTCTTGATGAACTCCGGCAAAAAATTGAAACCCGGATCGAAGATATCAGAAATGAGAATACGGCGGAGGCAGCGATATGCCGTTTCACCCTTATGGGACGGGGAGATGTGCACCGCGACCTGATACAGGAGGGGGCACTCAGGGATTTGTCTGAGTTCTTCCGTGAACAGGAATGCACAACAACAAACGCGGTGTATGTTGAACGGTTCATCGACAAAACTGCCCTCACTCTTGACCGAAAGATGCTGATGCAGCGGGGCGACCTCGTTTCTGATGTGGTGGCACTCTCTGAGCAGATGCAGCAGGCCGGAGAGATAAACGAAGATCTTGCAACCGAACTCGGGGTTTTGTTTGATCAATACCGCAGAACCGGGGTTCTCAAAGAGATCGATGAAACAGAACTTCGTGAATTGATTCGGGAAGCAGAGACGTATCTTCTTGACCATCTGATGCAGGGGGACTCTCTATGAAAATAAAAGAGATCTATATCGAGGGGTTCGGCCACTTCCATGACTATGCCATACGAGACCTTTCTCCCGGGTTAACGATCATCAAAGGCCCGAACGAAGCCGGGAAATCAACCCTTCTTGCATTCATTCGCCGCATGCTCTTTGGAAAACCGCCCGGCAGGAGTTTCAATCCCTATGAACCGCTCAGGGGCGGGGAGCACGGGGGACGACTGACGGTGGAGACAGACAAAGGAGTCCGGTATGATATTATCCGTCAGGGGAAACTTGACCAGTATACGATCCGGGACGAAAACGGTTCTCCCGTACAAAAGGACATTGAATCCATCACCGGATCTGCCGATCAGTATTTTTATGACAATGTCTTTGCATTCGGTCTCGAAGAGCTTTACCGGTTTGAGACACTCTCTGAGGAATCGGTGCAGAACCATGTGACCGGTGCGGGTGTGGGGATGAAGACCTGCTCGATTCCGGTGTTGCAGAAAAGAATCAAAGACGAGAGGTATGCGTTTTATAAACCCGGTGCGAAGAGCAAACCCCTCATCATGAACCGCATGAAAGAGATCACCGAGATTGAAAAAGATATCCGTGCTCTTTCCAAAACCCAGACAAAGTATGATACCTCTCAGAAAGAACGGCGCAGCAAAGAAGTGGAGTTGTTGCGCTTAAAATCTCTGAAAACCGATATCCTGAAGAACAAAGAGAATTGGACGAGAATTTCTGCCATTTGGGATGACTGGACAGCATATCAAAAGATATCTGACCGTCTTGCCACACTTCCCTGTATCGGCACATTTCCTGAGGACGGCATTCACCAGCTTGACCGCATCACTGAGAGAAAAGAGGAACGAAAGGATATGAGGACGGAGAAGAGCCGTGAGCGAGAAAATATTCTGATTGATTGTTCTCGTGTTCAGGTGAATTCCGCTGTCCTCGAACACGCCTCCGATATCCAGAGCCTTGAACGGGGTCTTGAAAAGTATCGATCTCTTGTATCTTCACGTGATACCCTTGCAGAAGAGCTGAGGCAGGCAGAAGCTAACTACCAGAGAGAGCTTTCTGCACTCAATCCAAGCTGGGACGATGCAGCCCTCATCTCCTTTGATTGCTCATCAGAGACACAGAGTCGTATCAGCGGATTTAGAAAGAACTTCAGCCGGTATGAAGAGGATCTGCGTGTCCTTTCAAAGGAGATGGAGCAGATACGAAACAATCGCGATGCGGACCTGCCGAAGCGTAGTGCATTACAGGAGGCCCACCGGGCATCTGAGGGTCTGCCCTCTGAAGAAGACGTGATGCGGGAAAAGAAGGCGGTTGACGAATTATACGCTGAAATCCCTGCACTTGAGCGGCTAAAGATGGATCTTGAACGAGCCGAAAAAGAAGAGGCGGCGGCAGGTGAACGCTGGAAAGAGGCGAAAACGGCGCTTACGGGAAAGATGCCCCTCTGGCCTGCAGGGCTTTTCATTGCCGCGGGTGTGCTCTCTCTCGGGCTGGGTGCAATGACGGATAACCTCTCTATCGGCGCTGGTTTGATGGTGCTCTTTTTTATTGCCGCTGGGGTGTACTGGTCAGCAATCCAGAAGCACGAAACACGCCGAAAGGATGTGTTTGACGGTGCATCTGCGAATGTATCGGGGACTACGGTGCTTGAATGGGCTGATCTCCGCCGGAAAAAATGCGATGAAGTAGCGGCGTTGTCGTCACGTCTGACCGAGGTGGCACGGAAAGCAGGGTTTAGAGAGATTCCCTCTACCGCATCCATCGCAGGCAGACGGGATGAACTGGAGCGTCTGTCAAAAGCCATTTCAGAACGTGCGAATCATGAATCCGAGATATTCCAGCTGGAAAAGGAACTTGTCGGAAAGAATGTACAGCTGGTAGAAAAAACGGCGGAATATGGCCGAACCGCAGATTCACTCTCAAAATTGAGTGCAGAATGGAAGACGTGGCTTCGTTCGGTCTCTCTCTCGGAAAAGATGCTCCCGGATATTGTGCTGGAACTATTGCCGAAGGCTCATCAGTTGATCACGCAGTTCCACTCGAACCAAACGCAGTCAGAACGCCTTGAAACGTTAATCACCACGGTTGCGGAATATGAGTCGCAGGTGAACTCTTTGATACTGGAGTGCGGTGTTCTCTCCACCGGGTCTGTTGAAGGAGATATTGAATCTCTGGTCGCTTCTCTGGGTGAGAATAAAGCAAACCGCACGAAAAAAGAGGATGCTGAGCACTCGTGCCGGAAACTTGAGAATGAAATAACTCTTCTCACCGAAGAAATTGATGCCCTTCTGGCGGAAAAAACCGTGCTCCTTGAGAAAGGATCATCCACCGATGAAGACCAGTTCCGCGAACACGGGAGGGTATGGAGTGAACAGAGAGAACTCAACCGTGAGCTTCTATCCCGTAGATCCGCCATTGCCCGGGCCGCAGGAAAGGATACAACGTTTGATACATTTATCGCTGAACTTGAAACACTGGATTCTTCAGAAGTTGCCGGAGCCCTTGCAGATCTGAAAGAAAGACTTGCGGAGACTGAGATGCGTATTGAAGAGCAAAGCACCGCACTTGGGCAGATCAAAGAGTCTATCGCACAGCTTGAGACTGAGGATGAATCCTCACGACTTGAATCGGAAAAAAGGTATCTCTGTGACGATGTCAATGTCCATTCCCGTGAGTGGGCGAAACGGGTGATCGCCGGCTATATTCTTGGTAAGGCGGTAGAACGCTATGAGAAGGAACGCCAGCCTGCGGTCATCCGGGAGGCGACCGATATCTTTTCAGATATATCGGGAGGACGGTATCAAAGGATCATTAAACCGCTGGATGCGGATGGCGTGCTGGTTGAAACCGTTGCCGGCGAAAGAAAAGAGGTCGGCAAGCTGAGCAGGGGGACGGCAGAACAGCTTTATCTCGCTCTGCGGTTTGGGTATATTATGGAGTTTGGTAAGCATGATGTCTCTCTTCCGGTGGTCTTTGATGATATCCTCGTCAATTTTGATCCGGTACGAAAAGAGAACAGTTGCCGGGCGATTGCCGGACTTGCAGAGAAGAATCAGGTGATCTACTTTACCTGCCATCCGGATACTGTTGAGCTACTCACAGGATGCGTTCATGACGCACGGGTGATTGATTTGGGGCATGCTGTTGAGTGATCTCCATGGGATGGGATCGTATCGGTACTGTCCCCTCACTTCTTAAGTGCCGACCCCTTCACGATAAATGACCCGCCGTGCATATTGGCCCATTCGGCTTCAACCACGCCGATATGCTGTCCACACGTCAGGCAGTAGACATCGTCACCTCTCCGTGTGGTATGATCGGATGAGATGCGGTTCTTCCAGCAGTGGAGCAGACGGCCTTTGCCGATTTTTTGGTAGCGGAAGAGTTTTGACCCACAGGATGAGCAGGAAACAGTGATCATGGGTGAAAAATGGTGGTAGCCCGAAGGTGATAGTCTTCCCCTTCCATGATTTTGTACAACAGAGGTAAAAAGGGGCTGGAATCCTTGCACTGAACCATCTGTTCGTTGCCACCCGTTTGAATACATTCTTATGTGCTATTGCGTCAATATTGAATGAGAAATGATGAACGATGCCAACCCCCCGGAAAAAGATCGTTCCAGCAAAGAAGCAGATCGTATCCAGCGGTTCTTTGGCCGTCCCTTCTTTTTGAGCCTCACGATTGGCATCCCGTTCTGTATCTTTAAACTGCTCTTTGGCATCACTGCGGTCCGCATCGGCATGGAAACCTCACCCGCTCTTGTCTGGGCAGGGTGGCTTGTAATCGTATGGGCAGTGGCCGACCTGCTGATGAACGCCGGGCGAAGCGTTCTTGATCTGCTGAGATGGCCTGCACGCTTTGAGTACTGCATGATTGCACAGGTCGGTAGTATTGTGGGACGACCGCTCGTCTTTCTTGCGATTGACACCCTCCTTTCATTTGGCATCATCTGCTTTATGCTCTGGTCTGGGTGGATTACTAAACTTGCTCCGCTCGAGGCATATCTTTGGTATGCGGCAACCACGATGAATCTCATTAGCATCTCGGTGGTGTTGCTGTATAATGAGGTGAAGAGGGAGGGGTGAGGTAATAGGTGAAATATGGACGGTGGTTGCACCGGAATCGACAAATTCGTTTGCTGGTCTGGGGAATACAGGCAGAACCATTAGCGCGATGTTTCTTGGAGTTCACTGGTTAAGGTCATGGTCTGTCCAATTCATCCATCACTCATCCATCGGGTTATTGGCGATGGGTTCGAGCACGTTCGCCTGCCAGTAATCCTTTTTCCCGATGCGTAAGCGAAAATATTCAGTTTTGTCGTCCATCAGGGCTCGAACCACGGGGTGGTTTTCCCATGTTTCTGACCAGCGTTTTGCCTCTCTAACATCGAACCCAGTGTATTCGTCGGTGACAAACATCCACTTGTGATGGTAAATGTAGGGCACCTTAGCAGGTTTGGTTACTCTGAACTGGTGGACGTCGCTGTTCAGCCCTTTGACGACTATCATTAGACCACATTCAGGTTCTGTTGTAACGTTCCAGTCAGGGCTATAACAAAAGGTAACTGCACCATCCTTTTCCACCGGATTCACTCTGACGATCACATCCTTCGTGAAATCAATGGCCGTTGCCTTTTCATTACGGAGGGCATTCTCTGCCTTAGTAATCAGGTCACGTTCAGTCTGAGTTAGTTCTTTGATTCCGGAGACATGCACCCATTTATTTTTCCCTAATACTTTTCCAACCCCGTGAGCACCCCGCACGCTCTGATATCTGCCGTCTTTTCCTCTCACCATAGTGTTTCCTCTGTGAACGATTTTTTACCGGTGTGGCTGATGCCGGTCACCCGGTGCATTCCACTTTATTGGTAATTATTGTTGCACGTGGTATCCGGCTTCCGTTAAATGTTGGATGACGGCATCATCCCACTCCTGATCAGAGAGTCCGTTCAATGTGGGTTTTATCTGTCCCCAGATCTCTTCGAGTTCCGGGGTATCCGAAAGAAAGGTTCGCTGATACAATACCCGCCCGACCCGTCTGCCCCGTGCGTCACGGATGACAAGACGCCAGCAGCAGTAGTCACGGCAGACCTCAGGACGGGTCAGATGCACGGTGCACCACGCCTTACCTTCCCCGTCAAACCGCAGAAAGGGGCATGCCTGTGGGATATTTTCAATACTCGTTCTGTTTTCATAGAGAGCAATCTTGTCTGCATCTACGCAAACTTCCTTTACATCGCCGGAATAAAAGTTGTAGATGACAAAGGTGTAGTTACCGCGGTCTTCTCGAATGGTATGGACAAGTTGCATGTTACTGCAGCAGTTACCGCACTGGGTACATTCACAGGCGATGGTCGCATCCCTCCTGAGTACTGGATTTTTTGTGCAGGGCAATGGTCATTGAATGAAAGGTTTGTTTTGGTGGGGATAAGGTGCGTGATTTGTTCATTTCATCCATTTGGAATAAAGGATGGTTTTTAAAATGATTTGATATTAATAGGATCATAAACTGGTAAAAGATACCGAGTTCAAGATCGAAATCTGGATTGGAAAATATTCTGTTCCTTACCTGAAAATCATAGCATGAAAAAAATTGAACGAATTCCTAAAAATATTGATACAAATCCAAAAAAAACCATGAAAACCGCCACGAATTCGAGGATTGGTATGATATCCTGGATTTTATCATTATGTGCTGTTGCCTTAATGGTTGAGAGTAGCTCTGTAATAATTCCCAGGACGATGCCAAAAACAATTAATCCAATGGCAATTTGCACATACGACTCGAAAATAGTCATAAATGCCCAAATTAGCCCTAAGAAGATGCCAATGAAAAGGATTGCCAGTGCAATGTCTCCCATTGAATCAAAAAAAGTATCAGAGGCCATACTTCTCAATTTGATTATAGGATGATAAATATGGTTATATTTAAATCCAATGTTGAAAAATGTGCCTGATTATTCTCATCCCGAGAGGCATGATGGTGCAAAAATCGATTATACGGTTAAAATGTGGTATTATTTGTCAACGTTTTAAAAAAAGTGGCATCGACAATACACAACGAATCAGAACCATCAACACACTTACTTTCTATCCCGGGCCCGCTTCATCAACGCAAGCAACCCCGTCAGAATCTCCGTAGGTGTTGGCGGATTTCCCGGAATCTTTAGATCAACGGGGAGAATCGTATCAACCCCACCCATCACCGCATAACTCCCGCGATAGATTCCCCCCGTACAGGCATCATCCCCCACAGCAACAACGAACTTGGGTGAAGGCATCGCCTCATACGTCTTCTGTGCGGCTATCACCATATTGTGGGTAACTGCTCCCGTTACTAAAAGCACGTCTGCATGCCGGGGCGATGCAACAAAGATAATCCCAAACCGTTCCACATCGTAGTACGGGTTACTGAGGTTATTAATCTCAATTTCTGTTGCATTGTCACTCCCGGTATCCAGAGCCCTGATGGCAAGGCTCTGGCCGAAAAGACTCCCGATCTCTGTTTTTAATGCCTTACCAATTCGTTCGACCTCGTCATCACGGGTCGGCACATCCTCGGTCAGGTTCTTCTTGAATAAAGAAGGAAATACGTTAACCATTACTTACCTCACAGATCCGTCCCCGCATAGGAGAAGTTAAAACTCTTGTTGATCAGCGGAAAGTCCGGAAGAATCTCATTCTGCACCGCATGTTCGATTGCCTGCCAGTTGCAGAAAGATGCGGTTCTTACCTTATACCGCCAGATTTTGCCATCCCGAATCCAAAGCCAGCACATATTCTGGCCTCGGGCAGATTCCACTAACGCAAGCGAGTAACCGTCAGCGACAGGAGCATTGACTGACACCGGGCCTTCCGGCATCTCTCTGATAAGTCGGTCGATGATATCAAGCGATGCGATGATCTCTTCTGCCTTGAGCGTAAACCGTGCGAGCACGTCCCCTTCATGCAGAGTTTTTACCTCGGGGATGTATCGGTCATAGATTCCGTATGGGTGCTGAACTCTGGTGTCATTCATACTTCCTGACGCCCGGGCCGTTGGACCAGAGAGAGCGAGCGGGACGATGAGGTCCCGGCTGACGATCCCTGTTGGGGTAAACCGGTCGATAACGGATGTGTTTGTGAGTGCAATCCTGAGAAGGGCACGGTATCGTCCCCGAAACAGGTCGCAAAAATCTGCAAGAATGTTTAGATCTTCGAATGAAATATCTCTCTCCAAGCCCCCGACCTTCATTATCCCCCGCAGGAAACGCGAGCCGGTAATCCGGGCATTCATCCGCATCATCTCTTCACGGAGAACGGCAAACCGACTGGCCCCAAACGGGAACGCAATATCAGTGAGCATGCCTGCCTGATCTCCGAGATGAGAAATGATTCGCTCCATTTCAAGGAGAATGGTACGAAGATACCACGCACGGTCTGGGACAACGATGCCGGATATTCGCTCAGCTGCTATGCAGAACGCCGTGGCGTTTGCCATCGACTCATCCCCGCTCACTGCCTCGGCAATTTTTACGCCGCTTTGGGCTTCCATTCCCTCGGCCAGTTTCTCGATGCCGCGATGCTTGAAAAACATCCGGACCTCAAGATTGAATATTCTCTCACCTATCACACTGAACCGGAAATGCCCCGACTCAATAACTCCGGCATGAACAGGACCCACCGGAACCTGGTACACCCCATCACCGGCAAGGGTTCGGAATGGGTATTCCTCTTCCGGTTCAATGGCGAGTTTTGTTTCAATGGGCTCATTGGGACACGATTTTAGCAACGGGTAAAATCCATCGGGGTAGGTTTCATGTAAAAGGAGCCTGCGGGTGTCAAACGCATCGGTAAATTGTGCGCCAAACCCATCGCGGCATTCCCGCTCAAACCACGCCGCAGATGAGAATAATCGAGCAATGGAGGGTGCCGGACTGGTAAATCCAGGTACAAGAATGAGGAGGTGTTCCGTCTTCTCAAAGACATACAAAAGACTCGTGCCGGGCGATACCCCAAACTCTTCTACCCCAAAAAGGCCGATTAACGAGAACTGATACGCAGCTAAAAGGGGAATAGAACGTTCGAATTCCTTGTCGGTAATCCGTACATACACTTCACCATCATACCCTTCGGTTAGGCGATTTTTCGGAAAATCAGGACCCAGTATGTTAGCAAGCCATTCGGTTATGGTGTTTGTTTCAGGTGTCATGAGAACATCAACTCGTTTTGAATGGCGGTGATAAAGGAGACTTCTCCTGTTGTAAAGGCGACTCCGGTAATGAAGATGAGCAGAAGCAGCAAGATGATGGGGAGTTTCATGCCGATAGGTGTGGGGAAGCGTATAATGTCGGTTGCCTTGTCAGGCTCGGATGACTTGGTAAATGTCGTTAAAACAAAGTACCCAAACGCTACTGCGGCAATAAAGATGAGAAACAGCATCGCAAAGAGGGCGAGCGGTGAGACAGTCCCTACCTGAAGAAGGATGAATAATTTTGACCAGAAGATGGGGAAGGGCGGCATGCCGGTGATTGCAATACCGCCAATGATGATTCCCCATGCTGCGAGTGGCTGATACCTGAAAACGTTACAGATATCATCGTCTACCTCGTTTGACAGCGGGTTCCTGTACTGACGGTGAAGGATTCCCGCCGAGAAGAACAGGGAAGCTTTGGTGAATGAGTGGGCCATGATATGGAAGAGCACCCAGAAGATGGCAACGGGCGTTGCAACTGCGAGGCCAATGAGGAGAATTCCCATATTCTCGACACTCGAGAATGCGATCAGTTTCTTTAAGTTCTTTTCAGGAATCATTGAGAATGCAGCGATTCCTATGGTCAGCATACCGAACAGGACAAGGAGAGACGATGCGGTGCCAAGGGATGGCGTCTGATGCACAATCGCATATATCCGGATAATGCCGTAGATACCCACGTTTAAGAGCACACCGGAGAGGATGGCACTGACCGCTGACGGGGACTTGGCATGAGCTTCAGGGAGCCATGTGTGGAATGGGAAGATACCTGATTTTGCAGCAAAACCGATAAAGACCAGAACGAATGCCGCCGTCATCATCCCTGTTGGGAAGGAGTGGGCCTGCAAAAGGAGAGCCGTCCAACTGAGGGTGCCGGTACCGGTTACCGACCGCGAGATCTCAAAGAGCAGGGTGATCCCGACAAATGAAAAGAGCATCGAGGTCGAGGCGATGAAGATGTACTTGATTGCAGCAGATATGTTCTCCCGGGTCGAGAGAATGGCGACAAGGAGAGCAGAGATAATGGTGGTAAGCTCTGCACAGATCCAGAAGATGGCAAGGTTTTCAGCAAAGAACGTGAGCACCATCACAAGGAGGAGTGAGGTCAATGCAAGGTAGAAGACGCGGAGACTGCCTTTTTCGAGTTCCCCGCTTTCAAGGAGTCCATCGACATATCCCCGTGCATATACCGCAGCGCAGGTGAAGATAACCGTGCAGATGAGCACTTCATAGATTCCGAGGTGGTCGATAAAGAAGTACGGGCTTCCGAAGGCAAGCGACGTTATGGGAATCTTGCCGGAAAGGATGAGCCAGACTGAGATAAGAGCGAATACCAGCGAATGAACCATACAGATGGTGTTCATCTGCCGGTGGTTCCGGGAGATGATAAGACCGACAAATGCCAGGAGTGCTATTACCAAAAACATCAAAAGAATCATGGTAGATCATCCTCCCAGAGATGGAAGCGTTGCAAACGTTCGTGGTAGTCCTCAATCGTAGAATCAAGGCCTACAATAAGGATTGTCGTGAGGAGTACGAGGATGATTAAGTCGATGACTACCAAAAATTCAATCATGAATGGCAGTTCGGTGATAAAAAGACCGAAGAGGAGAGCACCGTTTTCCATCGAAAGGAAACCGAGCACTTTTGTCAGCGCCCGTTTCCGTGAAAAGATGATCATCATACCCATCAGCATCATGGAGATGCCGATGACTGCACCGAAGAAGAATAAATCGTCCGGTGCAGACGCCCCATCCATGATTTCTACGAACGTAATGTAGACCACCAGCATCAGCACGACCGAAAGGAAGAGCGATTTTATAGGGGTAAGGAAGTGGAACTGAATATCTGATTTGATCCGGATCTTTTCCTGAATCGTGCCAATGAAGTGGGGGATGATGAGCACTTTAGTGGTAAATGTTAGGGCGGCGATGGCGAGAAGCGTTGTTGAGCCCTCTATCTGGAAGAGGAGGAGCGCAATAAAGACGAGCGCAAGTGACTGCACGGCATACACGGTGACGAGCGAGGAGAGGTTCCTTGTCGAGATGATGTATGCTGCCGTGATGATAATGAAGACTAAGAAGACCCGTATGAGGTCAGTGACAATTATGGGGTCTATCATGTGAACACCTCGATAATGATGATTAATGTCGAGAAGAAGAAGGCCATTGTAAAGAGGTTCGGGAGCTGGAAGAAACGGGTCTTTGCAATCGAGGACTCAAACAGCCCGATAATAACCGTAAGGACGCTCGCCTTGATAACAAACAGGACTACTGCAATCATGATGCCTGCTACCGTGAGGGTTAGTGCAATGCCAATCGGGAAGATCAGGTTCGTGATGAGCGCCATTAAGAGAGTAAATTTGACTGCGGAAGAGAGTTCCATGAGGGCAAGGTTTCTGCCGGACTGCTCGAGATACATCCCTTCGTGAATCATGGTGAGTTCAAGGTGTGTCTCGGGATTGTCGACCGGAACCTGGCCGGTCTCAACTATGAGGATGATGAAGAGGGAGATTGCAATCAGGATGAGGGTTGGGGTAGCAAGGACACTCGTTGCTGCTGACGCAAAGACCATGTCAAAGATGTTGAGGGATTTAAAGGCAAATGCGAGCGCGGCAAAGACGATGATGGTGGTGGGTTCAATGATTGCCGCGATGCTCATCTCACGTGAACTGCCCATGCCACCAAAGGCACTACCGGCATCAAGACCGCCAAGTGCCATAAAGAAACGACCAAGGGTCAAAAGATAGAGGAACAGGATGATGTTTCCTATTCCTCCAACCGAACCCGGTACGAATACCAATGGCACAAAGAGTGCTGCAACAAGAATTGCTGCCATATTCATATAAGGAGCGACCCGCATGATCCACGAGGAGTTGGGCGAACAGATGGCCTCTTTCTGGAAGAGTTTTGCAATCATGTAGTAGGTCTGGAGAAGCGGTGGCCCCTGTCTTCCCTGCGTTTTTGCCTTGACCTTTTTAAGGAGGCTCATAAAGAGCGGAGCGACGAGAAGGACTACCGCTGTGTTAATGACGAGATAAAGGATAAATTCGATACTACTCATACTGACCACCCCAAAAACACGAGAAGGGCAATTACGGTGATAAAGACGTAAAGGACGTAGGTGTCAAGACATCCGTTCTGGATGCGTGCGATGGTTGTTGCAAGACGTCTGAACTGCATTGCAATGGGGAGATAGATATACTCCTCAAAAACCTTTAAAAGCCGAATCTCGGCAGTACCTGACTTAAAGATGGCGCGGGGTTCATCGTAGAACTCACGGTCATTTGTGATCTGGGTACGATACAGGGACGAGAAGATCATGAAAAGGGGCTGGGAGAAACCATGGGCGGTGTACTCCGAACCTGCCTTCTGCGAAGGTGCTCCGCATCCCCACGTATCGCTCACCCGGATTGTCCGGGGTGACGTGAAGTAGAGTGCAACATACGTGAGCACCAGCATCAAAATGAGCAAGAGTCCGACAAGAAGCATATCGGGCATAGGAACGGAAAATCCAGCCCATACAATGATCTGGAGTGCAAACAATCCCAAAAAGACACAGGCTACGGCAAGAATACCGGGGCCAATGAGCATGAGAGCTTTCACCTCGTGGGCGTTTTCTCCCTGAGCTGATCGGGGCATTCCTAAAAATACCGTGCCGAACGCCTTAACAAAGCAGGATGTTGTGAGGGCGCTTGTCATGGCAAAGAGTGCAAGGCAGACAAACAAAAGAACCTTCACGAGCGGTTCGACCTCGGTAACGGACGTAAAGAACGCAATGAGGATGAGGAGTTCACTGGCAAACCCGTTGAGCGGCGGGATGGCGGCAACGCCAAGTGACCCAACAAAGAAGAGTCCGGCGGTCTTTGGCATCCGGTGAATGAGACCGCCCATCTGCTCGATGTTTCGGGTATGGGTGGCAGTAATGACAGAACCTGCTGTGAGGAAGAGGAGGCTCTTGAAGATGGCATGGTTCAGGGAGTGGAAGAGTGCGCCAATAAGCGCAATGGTGGCAAGGAGGGGTAGTTCTACTGCCGTTAGGATGACAAAGAGACCGATGCCCATGAAGATGATGCCGATATTCTCGATACTTGAGTAGGCAAGCATTGCCTTGATATTGTGCTCCTTGAGTGCGTAGATGACACCAAGCACGCCAGATATTGTTCCGAAGACAAGGATGAGTATTCCCCACCAGAGTTCCGGGCTAAAGACGGTTATAAGAAACCGGATGAGTCCGTACACGGCAATCTTGAGCATGACCGCCGACATGAGAGCAGAGATGGGTGTTGGGCTTGCCGGGTGAGCGTAGGGAAGCCACTTGTGGAAGGGGATGATACCGCCTTTTATCGAGAACCCGAGGAAGAGCGAGAGGAATGCAAGGGTTACCATCAGGGTGGGGGCGCCGGTCAGGGAGGCGATGGCAAATGAACCTGTCTCGACCCAGAGAAGGATGATCCCGAAGAGAACAAAGAGGGTCGAGAGATGGGTCATGACAAAGTAGAAGATTCCGGCCCGTGCGGTTCCGTGTCCGTCATACTCATACATTACGAGGAGGAAGGATGATGCGGCCATGAGTTCCCAGAACAGGAAGAAGGCGATAGTGTTCGCCGATGCCACAACAAGCACCATGGCAAAGATAAAGAGGTTCATGCATCCGCAGAAAAGATTACGGCGTGACTCACCCTCCATATGTTTTACGTATTCGATGGAGTAAAGCGCAATGCAGGCCGAGACAACGGCAATAATGAGGATAAAGAATGCCGCAAGTTTGTCAATAAAAAAGCCGATTGAGAAGAGTCCGGCAGGTGCATAAGCGGTAATCGCTAAGGGGTCGCCTCCGAGAAGGATAGCAATGGCCGGCACTGCCATAAGGGCTGATGCGAGGATGGTAAGCGAAAGTGAGGCCGTCCGTATGACGTTTCGATCCCGATGTCCTGCAATGAGGGGAATGAGCATTCCGCACAAAAGGAGTATGAGGGCTGCGATGAAGAGTTCAGTATAAATTTTTGCTCACCTTATGATCCCATTGGGATCTTTTGTAATAAAAACTGGTTCCCGTTTTATCGGGAATGCTTGGATACTGTCGATACTCTTGTTCCCAAACCCGAGATTGCCGGAGTAGTTCTGTGGTTCTTTTCCGGAGTGCATGGAACGCATCCCGGCCCGCATCAGATGGAGCGGCGAGAGTTCCCGCAGGCTTCTGGTCTCTCTTAAACGGGCTGAAAAAAGATAGTGTCGTTCTGGCAGAGTTCCAAATAAAGCGGTCCGAGAAATGCAGACGGAGGGGGGCAGCCCCTCCGTTTTTCTCTTTGGTGAGCAGGCAGAGCGTGAGGACTGTCTGATCCTTTTTACAAGGATCAGCGAAGGGCCGGGTTGCAATGTTCGGCGCCATTACTCCCTCCTGGGGGAGACGATTCGTGGGGGTTTATTATTTAGAATTGAATGCATTCAGATCATCGCATAGATGGATATTAATCAAACAATCTATATCTATTGTCTCTCATCCATAATAAAGCCCCGATGTATTGTCGCGGAGTTCACGCGTTTTAGGGTGGGGTTATTCCCGAAAAAACCGGTAGAGTTGAGAACTGTGCTTTCAAATCCTAATATGAATCCGTATTTGCCAAAAATACTCTCGTATTGGAGAATAATGCCTTTTCGCGCGCCTGCACGTGAGGATTGCCTCATCCACTGTCTGCACATACGTCATCAAAATGAATGGTATTTCGTCCTTATTTCTTGTGTCAGGATACGTATTTTCAGGCGTTCGCAGGGTTATGTTCAGAGGATTACTATTCAATCCGGTTTATGAATTGTCGATATTGTTTGTTGCTCAATCTCAGAACCAAGTCGGCATGCCCGTGTTACAGAACATACATTTAGAACATACGGATTTCATCCAGATTCAGACGACCCTTTGTAGTGAGTTTATTTGAGGAATGATCTTTAGGAATGGGATGAAATTGTTCTCCATCGGCTATTTTTTTCAAAATGCTTAATATTTCGTCCTATTCAGCAATACGTTTGTAATCAGACGAAATTGCATAATTGGTGCAAGGAGCCCGAAAAAGGGATTCATTTGATTTAATAAACTCCTTTAGCTAAATGGGGTTTATAGAAATTCGTTAGTATCAATCCAGAAAATGTAATCCCGCCTTTCGATATACCCATCGGATTCCGAGGAGGACTACTACTCCAAAAAATCCTGTCATGAGTATTGCAAAAATCTGGTAGAGTATGCTGTCACTGTCGAGGAGGATGAACGTTGCGTACGTCCATGTAGCAATGAATATCGCCATTATTAAGGACATTATAAAGGTGCCAACTATAATCCCGATAGTAAGTGCTGTCCCTGCACCAATGTCTGTATACAGGACGAATAAAAAAACACAATTGCAGTTGCACCCCACATCTTCCAGAAATTCATAATTTCAAGTCGATAGAAAAGAAGTTAGAACTTTTGGTTTTTGTTGAATCAGTCTCTATTGCTAAACTCGTTAGCGTTAGACGTTTTTTATTGTTCTAAAAATCTGGTTTTTGAGCCACTCTTTTAAAAAATTGGAGTCGAGACCATTCATCTTTACCGCACGCATTCTCAGATCTCTCTCGTATTAAGACGAGATGGCGAAAGGCTTTATTTTTTGAATTATCTCGTTTCTTGCCTCAATTTCCATGATAATAGCCTCCCCATACTCGACTGAGTGCACAATGCCTTCATTATACAGCCATGATACCATGGATATACTCTCATCAGAAATGGGGATGGATATTCTGCAATGCTCCCATTTAGGCAGTTTCTCATAGAGAACCTGTTTTAGTTCGTCAAGACCTTGTCCTGACTGTGCAGATACCACAACCGAGTCCGGCGCAAGGTAACGGATTGCTTCGCGTTTTTCCTGAAGTTCTTCATCGGAGATGAGATCTGCCTTGTTAAGAGCCGTCACTATCAGTGCACCCTCTGTTCTCTTCCGGAAGATGTCATGGCTGACCGTCAGTTTCTGCTGGATAATATCAAGCGGGTCACTCATATCCACCACCAGAAGAATGATATCTGCGAGGAATATCTCATCCAGTGTTGACCGGAACGCATCCACCATCAGGTGCGGGAGGTCTTCGATAAATCCTACCGTATCTGTCAAGAGCATTTTTCGGTTATTTGTCGTGAGAGAACGTGTTGTGGGGGATAATGTCGTAAAGAGCATGTCTTTTACGATGGTCTCTTCCTTTACCAGTGACTGGAATAGCGTACTTTTCCCTGCATTTGTGTAACCTCCCAGAGCAACGAGGGAAAATCCCTTTTCATGCCTGAATGCGCGAAGGGACTCGCTTCCATCCCCTTGCTGAAGTTCGGTTCGGATTCTTGCTATTCTCTTCTTGATATCCTGCTCAAAAGAATCCGCGTATCCTCCCAGGCTCATAAATCCCTGCTTTTCCTTTTTCTTGAGGTAAATAGCAGCCTTTGATTTCGGGAGTTCATATTGCAGTTCCGCAAGTTCCACCTGAAGTTTCGCACGCCGTGTCGTGGCTCTTTCTGCAAATATCTCAAGAATTACCTGGAACCGGTCTATTACGGTACATTTGCAGGCATCAGAGATGTTATAGATCTGCCCCATGGACAGCTGGTTCATGAAAATTACTTTTTTCGCCCCAAGAGTTGTCACAAGCTCTGCAAGTTCATCTATCTTACCTGGACCTATCTGGTAATTATTGTCAGGAAACCTTGATTGCTCAAATGTACCTACAACCAGATAACCCGCGGCATGTGCTAACTCCTTGAGCTCTGCCATCTTCCGGGAATTCGCAGCGGGATCAGAATTCAGATCATTTCTATGGACAAGAATTACTTTTTTCTTTGTGCTGTCCTGGAACTGATCATTTGGTACGAATTCTCTCTCGAATGTCATTTAAAATCTCCCTGAAGTATTGGTATTGATACACCTTCGTTAACGCCGGGTTTATGTTACCCAGAGCACGGCGGAATATATGGGTATAACATTCAATATAGTCTCCGATGAGTACAGTCTGAATTGATGGAGGGAATCTGACTTTTTCCACAGATTCAATAATTACAGGATAATCATATAAAAAATGAAAAATGCGAGCGGCAGGAGTTGAACCTGCGAACTCCTACGAGATCGGATCTTGAGTCCGGCTCCTTTGGCCACTCGGAAACGCTCGCACCAAAATGTGCACAATAATGTGGTCGCTCTTCTGATATAGATTTAGAGGTAATCGGTCGGCTACAACAGTATGTAAAACTAAGCTTTTCCGCTATTGGTATCGCGCTTTTACTCGCTTAAAATTCCGGTTAACCGAAATTAATGCTCTTTCCGGATGATATTAGGGATTGAAATGAGTGCGGTTTTAAAAATGGTCTGTATCTCTCAACAATATCTTGCAATAATCTATCCCAACAATCTCATTCCATCAGACTCAGGGTCACGCCATCTCTGTGCCGTGCAGACGGATCTACGTGCAGATACGTGAACCCGCGCGCATATAAGTGAACTTACGCGCACATATCCCTCGCAGATACTCTGGTAAATAATCCGTGCACACGATTGGTTCCGATAATAGAGGCTACCTCTTTCTGGGATCAGATCAGCCTTCTTATGTCAGGCAACCTATGTTCGGTGCCGCCAGATATTCTCAGGCGGAGCCTGTATGTATGAATATTCCCTCATTGTGCACGAAAATAGCGGTTTTACCCTTAATTACGTATGGTCGGAAGCACGTGGAATAAAAAGACGCAGAATAAGCAAATAAATAATCTAAAAATAACCAAATGAGGTTCAGGGCCCTGACCTACAAAGGGTTTGTGTTAGTGTGAACCAGTGAGGACAGGGTGCTAAACTATTACTTCCTAAGGGTAATAAGGGATTGCATTCAAATTTCAGGCGTTCATCACCCTTGTCCTTGCGAATCCTTCATAGCAGAGGTGGGGGAAAACCTGTGCACACGCCTCCCTGTTCGTGAGACTCTGATGAGATATACCGGTGGGGCATACCAATCAGATATATCCATAAGATATACCGGTAAATATACCCTAAGAGATGCCCTAAGACTTACTCGTAAGCACCTCTATCTCGCCTGATCAAAACCCCCAACCATCCCCATCATCCTTACCGCTCCCGACTCCCCATCACCTCCACCCTCTTCCCCCTCTCTCAAATCTCCATCCACGGTCTACCCATGCTCCTCATCGCAGCAATCACTATCATCCTCGCCTTTGCTTTCACGTTTACCAACGGGTTTCAGGATTCTGCGACAGTGGCGGCCACTTTCATCGCCTCCGGGTCCGCCACCCCTCAGCAGGGAATAACCCTCGTTGCGTGCATGAACTTTGTCGGGGCCCTCCTCGGCGGAAGTGCGGTTGCATTCACCCTTTCCGGACTGATTGTCATGCAGTCCGGAGAACTCCTTCTTCAGGTTCTTCTTGCCGCAATCCTTGCCGCAGCGGCGTGGAACATCGGTTCATGGTACTTCGGTTTCCCCGCCTCCTCGACTCATGCCATCATTGGTGGACTCATCGGGGCGGGCATCATGGCAGCAGGCACGGGAAGCATCTCATGGGGAATAACGGAACTCCTCGCCCCTCCGTATGAGATCACCGGATTAGTCCGGGTCATGCTCTTTTTAGTCCTGTCAATCCTACTGGGAGTCGTAGGAGGATACCTGATGCGCAAGTGCACACGGGTGGCCTTCCGGAATGCAAAACGTACGATAAACCGCAGCATTATCCGTATCAACTGGCTCGCAACAGCAGGGATGGCCTTTTTTAACGGTTCAAACAATGCACAGAAACAACTGGGCATCATCGCCCTCGTTCTGCTTGCTGCAGGAGAATCTGTCGCCATCGAGGTGCCCTTCTGGACACGGGCCGCATGTGCCCTTCTTCTCGCACTGGGAACGGTGAGCGGCGGATGGCGTGTCATGAAGACCATTGGAAGTAAGATATTCTCCATCAAACCGGTGCATGCCATGGACTCCCAGATATCCTCCGGTATTACCCTTGCTCTCTCCACGCTTGCCGGAGCGCCTGTTTCAACCACGCACATCATCACGATGTCGGTCATCGGTGTCGGGGCCGCAGAAAATTCCCGGGATGTGCGGTGGCAGGTTGGTAAAGAACTTCTCATCTCCATGGTCGTAACAATTCCTTCAACCATTATCCTCTCCGGGATACTGGTAGTGCTGATACAACTGTTCTAAATGGTGGAACAATGAACAAAAATACGAATGAACCCAAAATAACCGACGAAAAAAAGGAGAAATCCAAACGAATGAAACGTATGCGAGGCATGTTTGGATCGCTCTTTCCGCAGAAATATGACTTTGTAGGCATGCTTGTAGAACAGGCAGAGAACACGGTTACGGGGATGGAGGCATATATTGCGTGGGTCAATCAGGATATCCCCATTCCTCCTGATAATCTCATCAAGATTGGAGGTGAACTCGACGTTCTCCGGTATACCTTGGAGGCCAGACTCATGGAGGCATTCTCGACACCGTTTTCCCGGCAGGATATCTATACTCTCTCCCGAAATATCGATTATGTCATGGATTATGCCGTTGAAATTGCCCGGGAGATGTATGCCTTCGATGTCAACCCTGACGAACACATCAGGGCGATGTCTCTTTCGCTTCTCTACGGCACCCGGTATGTGGTGGAGGGAACCCGGTATCTGGGCATGGAAAAGGCAGGGGTCGAGGTCTCCATCCGAAATGGGCGCATGCACATTCACGCCATCGAAGACACCTACATTGCCTGCATGGCCGACCTGTTCAAGACCGATGATGTGATGGATGCCATGAAGAAACGGGAGATCTATTATCTTCTCCGCAATGCCGGCAAGGCCCTGAGCGTCACCCTTGATATCATCCACAAATCCGTTGTCGGGCAGGCCTGATCCTCCTCTTTTCATCGAGGTTCCATCCATCGATATACTACGGATTGACATCTGTCGGTTGCAGACGCACGAAATGAGTCGCACGGATGAAACAGGCATGAGGAGACCAAATCTAAGATGTTGTTCCACGTGAATAATGCGGGCATTTCGGTTATCGGGGCTCTCGCGTGTTTATTAAGATGTAACTCGGTGATGCAACCTAACAGTTTCCCCGACAAACATCAATCCGCACCTTTTTTCTCTCTGGCTAACCAGACATTCTCTTCAGATATGGCACAGGTATCATATGTCTGTCCGTCTCTCAGGCAGAAGACAAACGCATTCCGCGGGGGCCTTGCCGGTCGCTGGGAAAAGGATGCCCAACATGGGTGCACCTATTGTGAAATAAACGCGGGGTTTATTACCACGGTAGCAGAGGAAGAGGCAACTGGTCTACCAATGCATGCCATGCTCACGCCTGCCGCGGTCCACACGCTCTATGGCGAAGGCAAGCGTCTTCCCGACGGGGTGCGCTATCTTTTGAACACTGAATCCTCCTTTCCGCACACCGACCGGTTTGGGACACGGCATCCTGCCGCGGTCCTCCGATGGGACGACCGTGTCTGGCTGATTGAATTTGTGCAGATGCTTATTCTCATCTCAGCTCATCTTGGCAAACCCGCTGACGTGATCGTCATACATCCCGGAAAGGCTCATAATATGACATTTTCTGCGATTGCACGAGCGATGTGGTATATCCGGAATGCCTATGCAGACGCTTGCGGCACTGTCCCCGCTGTGCTGATTCAAAACGGCTATCCCTCCCTCATACAGTCCGGAGATGATATCCGTGAATTCTGGCAAACTATCCAGACACAGGCCCCGGAATGCTGTGATACCTGCGGAGTGCTTTTCGACCCCATGGCTCTCCAGTCCGCCGCCCATCATGCAAATGTATCCCTCTCCACTTATCTCTCGGCCCTTCCTGCAAATGCACTGAAAGGATTCTTTATGCGGCCGGATGGAGGGGATAAAAAAGGGGATGACGCCATTCCTTGGGACAGCATCTTCCGGGCCATACGGATGCTGCCTCATGATGCTATTGTTATACCGGATATTCGCCGCCCGGACGAGATTAAAGAGATATTAGCACGCTGTCGAATGGGTTGCACTCCGGTAGAAACCGTTGAAGAGGCGGATCAACCAACCATATCGTAGCCTTCTCTTGCCTTCTTGTTTCCAAGACACCGATGTGTCTTTCCCCTATTTTAGAAATAAACGGAAACTGCCACGTTTCTTATGCCTCACTGTTTCTTGTTAGGCGTGGCAATACCCATCCGATGACTGCCGCACCAAGAATGAGTGAGATGCCGATCACAATGATAGGCACATCAATCTGAAACAGGAAAAAGACGCAGGTCACAATACCAAGCACCGCAGGAAGTGGCACATTTCTTATTGCTCCAGGTACCCGGTATGGCCGGGGTGCATCAGGCATTGTTGTTCGGAGTCGTATCACAGCAGCATTGATCACGATAAACGTGATAAAAAGCGTGAAGTTGGCAATCAGGGCCACATCCCGGATATTCCCCGGCAAAAGGAATAGTATGGAAACAATTGTTACGCCCAAGATCGCCACAACCGGCGTCCGTCTTCCCGGATGGACATATGCAATCCGAACGGGCAATGTCTTGTTTTTGGCAATGCCATAAAGAATCCGTGAAGAGGCAAGCATCATCAAAAGAGCGGTGTTCGCCGTTGCAAAGAGGGCGATAATGGTAAAGACAAGATAACCGCCGGAGAACGCCTGGCCTGCAATCTCGGCAAAGGGATTCGGGGACCCGGCAATCAACTCATACCCCCCGATACTTACCACCGATATAGAGACGGCGATGTAGAGAAGAATGCTGATAACAATTGCGGTCAAAAGGGCAGCAGGAATGGTCTTTTCCGGCTGGATGGTCTCATCCGAGAGTTTGACCATCTCCTCAAAGCCCTGATATGCAAAGAAGATCAGGGCTGCCGCAGCAAAGATGCCGGGAAACCCATCGGGTGTGGCAAAATAATTCACTGACCCGATATACGGCAGACCGATGATGATAATTCCAATGATACCTCCTGCCTCAATTATGGTGAAGATGATGGCAAAGATAATCGACTGCCGGACGCCGACAAGAAGGATGATACCGAGGGCGATTAAGAGCCCAACTGCCACCGGGAGGGTTGGTGCCCCTGTCCACGCGGAAAAATACCCCGCAAACCCGAGGGCAACGGTTGCGGCTCCCACAACCCCCGAGAGGATTACCATGATACCGATGATAAACGCAATCGTATCTCCAAAGGGACGGCGGGAGTATTCATATTCTGCACTGGCCGTGGGGAACATGGAGGAGAGTTCCATATAGGAAAGGCCGGTAAAAGAGGCAATGAGTGCTGCAAAAATAAAGGACATCCAGAGGGCATTGCCTGCGATGGCCGCTGCCTCGCCAATGAGTGCATAGATGCCTGCACCTAAAATTACCCCTACCCCGGAGAGAACAACCTGCGGGAATGTCAGCGTGCGCCTGAGGGATGTGTCCTTACCCTGTGTCATGGAACTACGGGAAATGCATTGGCGCCGGGGGTAATATGTCCATCGATGCCTCTGTCAGCGGTCTCTATCACGAGTAAAGGGGTTTATCTGATTTTAAAATGGATGAATGAGTAACTGTGTCCCTTTCGGTGGCATATCGAAGTACACCCGGGGTGCGCCGGTAGTGCATGGATGTTTACTATTATATGCAAAAAGTGATGGCGTTTAAAACTATTTTGGCATTTCATTCAAAGGTATATAATCGTTTAATTCGTGGTTTAAACATTTTATGGCGGTAATTATACCTGCATCAATATATCCTTTTAATATTTCCGGGGGGGACTGTACTCTACGGTTATTTTTATACCGGGGGTGAAAGAGAGAATAGTGCCAGATGTGAAGTGCATCCAACACCGTATACATACCTAAACTGGATGAGAATTCACCTTCTCTTTTGTCTGGTCACGAAAACGGCGGCAGCATGAAATCCGATTAAGGGGCGGGTTTCACAAAATATGCCGCCTGTCACGGGACCGGCAAATAATTGCTATAATATCCACATCTCTTCTCTCTTCTGCCCCATGTGGTGAGTATGCCCGTCCCCGCATGAACGCCGGTACTGTATGTGAGTTTCATAGAATTGGCAGGCAGGCACCCCTCTCACATAAATTTAAGGAGACCCGTGAAATATTTTTTGTATTATATATCCGTCCCAGCATGAAAGTCGAACTTCTTACTCTCTCACATAAAATCCGCTAGACCCAACTGAATCTCTTTTTCCTCACCAAAGGTTGAGAGCAGATACATATCCAGCATCTCGATACGCTGGCGGGTATACTCCGATATAGTGTAGTCTCTGCAGATATTGCGTGACATCTCTACATATTTCTTGACCGACCCCTCATGGACCGTCTGGATGATCTTTCCGCCACAGCGGCATTTCCCGGCCATCGGCATCCTGCGGTATTTCGCATTGCACGTCGGGCAGCGGAGTTTCTGGCGTGAAAACGCGTTGAGATTGCCCTGCATGTCCGGGATGAAATGGGTCTTGAGCACCCGTTCTGCGACGTCATGCTCGTCCACTGCCCGGATGATTCTCCCCAGTTCAAGCTCCGCCTCCAGCTTTTCGGTCATAGTGGTAAGGATGGTATAGGTCGAAAGAAGCGGTCCTGCCGAGATATTACTCGTATCATGGGTGAAACCCACTCCTTCATACTGTGCCGGTGTGCCCAGACGGTTCTCGAGATGGTCGATTATCTTTGAGAGCTCTTTTGGGTGCTGGTATCGTAGTGCCCCTTCATACAGCTCAATCGGATACGACCGACCGGCATCGACATTATGGGATTCACCGTCCACTTCAGCAGGATCGAGTTTTGAGGTTAATACCAGCGGTGCATCCATCGAACCGCCCCGGGTCTGCGGCAGAAACGACCGTGAAAAGTTGATCAATCCGTCCATTAAAAGCATCACACAGTCTTCATCACCATCACACTGGCCGGTAAAAATGCCGTTTGCCGCGAGCGTGTGGTCCTCTGCAACCGTGAGACAGTAGACATACTCGTCTAAATTCTGAACGTATTCCTTTGTCTGGATGGTGTCGGTGATCATCATCTGTCCCTCAAAGACCGGGACAGAGTCACCTTCTTTTAACTCAACAGCACGGATTTTGCGCTGATACGCAAAGTCCGAGACAAGCATAGCATGATCTGACGTCACGGTCACCTGCTTGCCTCGTGATGTCGTGAACCGGATCAGATGTTCGGGTGCCCGGTGAACCGAGACTGATGTTACCTTTCGCAGGTGGATCATTCCGTTGGTGTTCAGGGCATGCACCCAGAAGGTGGCCTTTGGGTCAGAATAGTAGGTGCCTACCTGATCCAACCCCGGCCTGCTCAGATCAAAGTTCTCGACCACAAAGTGGCCGATGGGAATATGGCGCCATTCCCTCCCGTCATACACATCGATCATGGTATCTGCCGCAAAACAGTTGCGCCGTTTTGCCGCATGGAAATAGGGGTGGGCATATCCTACCGGCGCCTTTGAAATACCAATCACCCGGGCAAGCACGCCCGCACTCGTATGCGGTGCAAGACCCATCACCAGTTGTCCAACGATGTCATCCCGTGTCGTTGCGTTATAATACGGGGCCATGCCGTAGAGCTTCTCCAGCATCTCATCGATGAATTTAGACACGCGAAGGAGCCATCCGGCGCAGTCCTCTGAGACAAGGATGTCCTGTGCCCGGAGCTCCAGCACCTGATCGTCACTCGTGAGGGGCACTCCATCGATATCCAGCGGGTAGCCCAGTTCAATGAGCCTTTCGACACTGACACCGATCTCATTTGGCCGGATATGGGTGAGGGGCAAGTCTATCATATCATAGCGGAGTGTGCCATCCTTGAAGACATATAATTCGTTCTTGGCCCGGAGAATCCCCTTTTCAAGTGGTTCAACGGCCCGTTCCTTGGAAATAAGTCCGCGAACGCCTTTCAGGAGTATGATCTCATTCGGACGCATCCCGAGGGCAGTGAGGGCGTTTGCAAACTCTACCTTGACATCTATGGTTTCCTTTCTCAAACAGACGCCTTCTGCGCCACAGGCCGGGCAGACCGTCTCACTCCCAAGGTCAAGGGCACAGCGAGGGCAGGTGAATATCGCCTCGGTGTGCGTGTGGCACTCAGCACAGATACATTTGTAGGTCTCCTGTCCGCATGCGGGGCAGCGTCGCCTCCCGACATCGGCATCGATGGTGCCGTCACGGTTCCCTTTCCCTTTTGAGGCCTCCTGAAATGAACGGCGTGTTCCGCCTTCATCCCCGACGGGGAAGATGGCATGGGGCGGTGGGCGCATCTCGCGAGCCTTTGACTTCCCGGGACGCCCCATCCTGCCGCCGATGCGGATACCCGCACGAGACCGCATCTGCAGTCCCGAGAGGTGCATGGCAAGCGATAGGCCATCGCCATGCGGTGCATTCTCCCACTCACTCCGCATCTTTAAATCTGCGGTGAGACCGAGGCATGCACAGAGCACCTTGGGGAGAGCAATGAGAATCGTTCCGTTTGTCACCGTGTGGGGCACGAGGAGAATCTCCAGATGCCGCTTCTCGGGTGCATCTGCGGGGAGAATGAGACCCTCAGCGGTGATTTTTCCTGCCGCTGACACCCAGTCTGCGAGAGCCCGCACCTCTGCTGCACTGAGATCGTCCCAGATGTAGGTATACGCCGGGTGCAGGTAACCTCCCATACATGCCATCTCAAGTGCCTCTGTCTCGTCTGCCGGAGTATGGGTGCCGCCCTCAAGCATCCACCATTCCTCACAGTAGCTTGGCGGAATAAGGGGGTGATTATTTTCCAAAAATTCACCGTAGGAAACGAGCATCTCGCCGACATCAAGAATCTCCTTTACCTTACCCATCAGTTTGACGGCTGTTTCTGCATCATCAATACGCAGAACACTGCCATCCATCAGTTTCACGGTCGGCCCTTCGATACTGTCTACAGGCGATACGCCGGCGGCCTTACCCGGTCGTTCCACCTTCATCTGGGTGCCGACGGCAAGGAAATTACCGAGGATGTGCAGAGTCGCCGGGCTAAAACCCGCAGCTGCAAATCCGGTATTGCGTGATCGGCCGTAGCGGAGCCTAAATCCCCCCGGTCGCATCGGGTAGGAAAAGACCGGCCTGCCCGCAATCAGGTCACGGATGTATTTGTCTTTTGGTTTGACACCTGGTTTCTTATTTCCGTTCTCATCGAGTTCATCGTCGTCATCGTCACTGCTCTTCGATGCGCCTGAGATGATGATGTCAAGCCAGTCCCAGCCTTCCATGTGCACCTTATCGACGGTCTTTTTGATCTTTGGTGCCTTGAGAGCGAGTCCCTCTGCCACGACAAGTGCCATACCGCCGCGGACCGCATTGGTCTCAATCCGTTCTAAATTGCGGAATCCTGAGACCTCCACACGTTCGGTTGGCTCACCCTCGACACACACGGGACAGTTTCGGATAATCACCCGGAGTTCATCATCCGTCGGAAGATACTGCAGAGAGACCGAACTGTTATATTTTTTTATCTCTTCGACGTAGCGCTCAACCTCGTCGTTGCGGGGGATATACGCCGCCATTCCCAGACCACGGCGGACGTAATCACCCACCAGCACCGAGAGCGCCTGAGCAGTTCCTCCCGCACTCCGGATAGGCCCTGCATAGTATATCTTGAGGTAATCAGTCCCGTCATCGTTTTTGCCGATTCCCACCTTTGCAATTCCCTCGGTGGGCGCTGCCACCACTCCCTCCGTGAGAAGGGCCATTGACGTCCGGATGGCATGATCCAGCGTCTCCTCACGCGTGGTCTTTCCAAACATCTGCGCAATAAAGTCGTCACCTATCTTTAATGCCACCTCTTCGCGGGGCATGGTCAATGCGAGTTCGCGCAACCGGGCAGCCACCCCCTTATACCCCAACAGTGCTTCCACCCTGTCGGCGAGATCGTTTGCCACCGGTATCTCGACTGCGGTCTGCGGGTCAATCCCCTTTGACCGCGCCTCATTTGCGACTCCAATTGCCTCTTTGAGCTTTGCCTCAAGCCCGGCAAAGTAAGCCTCCATCTCCGGTGACGCATGCATGGTGATGTCATATCTCACGGAGACTCATTATTCCTTGTGATTGGGGAAGGTGTAGTCAAAAATTCGCCCATGACAATTCGGTAAAAAATAAACAACATTTATTCCTGTGGGGTTCATAGAGTTTGTCAATACCGGAAGTCATCGGCCCGGTGCCTTTGGAGAGATATTTGTTATGTTTAATGTTCGTGCATTCTGTCTGGGAAAAGCGCATGAAGAAGTGATCAAAACTATCGTACGTCACGGAACGTTTCTGGTAACAGAAGATGGCGAAAAAACCCTTGAACTGCCAGAGCCCTTCAATATTCACGTGGGCACCCCGTTTGAAGATTATATGGTAAGTCCCTACAATATGTTCGGCGAGCGGGCGATGGGACAGTATGTGCATGACCTCCTCAATGGGTCAGAGAGTGACTTTGTCTACACCTATCATGACCGCCTCTTTGACTATCCCCGCCGTGATGATATCGGAAGTATGCGCGGTGACGGCCGGGGTGACGGAATCGATCAGGTGGCATACATCATAGAAAAACTCCGCTCAGACCCCACCTCCCGACGTGCAGAGGGCATCACGTGGTTTCCTGAGTATGATGCTGTATCCAAAAATCCGCCCTGTCTCCAGCGTATCCAGTGCATGACGAGAGACGGCGTTCTGAACATGCATGTTGAATTCCGCTCCAATGACATGCTCTCGGCCCTCGGAGCGAATATGTATGCACTGGCCCATCTGCAGAAGCATATCGCTGATACCCTCAGTCTTTCAGTCGGTTGGTATTCGCATACCTCAGTATCCGCGCATCTCTACTACGAGCGCGACCATGAAGAGCTGATGAAGTACGTAAACGGTCTGGGACTTGCAGACCTGATTAAAAAACTGGATAATTGTGCCTATATCAGCATATAGGCTTATTCAGGCACCATTGAACGGGCAAGGGCCTCTGCGCCATCTCCTCCCATTCGATACAGAGCCATCTTAGCACACTCTTTTTTGATGCCCTCTGCCTCTTCCATGACGATAAGTAACCGCTTTATCGCCGGTTCACCCATGCGGCCAAGGGCAAGAGCGGCATATCCTCGTATTCGTGCCTCCTCGTCACCTAAGAGTTCCACGACTGGTTCAAGGGCTACCTCTCCCATTTCCCCCAGTGCTGCCGCCGCATACCGAGCGATGTTTGGGTCGTCTGAGACGGTTAATAGATATATCAGGGAATCAATGGCGGATTCTCCTATCATTGCAAGGGCCCGTGCCAGATACCAGCGGGCGTCATTGTCATCTGCATCGATCAGTGCCCCGATGAGCGGGTCAACTGCACCACCCCCGCAGGTTACAACAGCATCGACCGCCTCACGGCGTGCTCTTACATCACCCGTCAGGATGGTCCTTATATATCCCCCAATCTTTCCCACGTCTTCCATACGAATAGTACTGTTTCACAGGATTATGAATCAGTTGTTCGGTTGGCAAAAAGAGATTCACGTCAACGGAATATAAAATCCAAAATATTATCTGTGACGCATCCCAAACGCACCTGTATAGGTAGACAATGGAGAGAGAGAGCACCGAGGGCACACACCCCCAGCGCACAGTAGGGATCATTGCTACCGGACGGGTTCAGCATGTCGGATTTCGTGCCTGCGTGAAGCGCGTGGCGTATTTTCTGACGGTCACCGGTGAGGTCATGAACCTGCCGGACGGAACGGTTGCTATCCGTGCCACGGCAGAACCTGCTATTATTGATAAATTTCTCTCGCTTCTGTATTCGTGTCCGCGTGCAGTCATACGCGATCTCAAGGTGACGGATATGGAATTCTGTAATTTTGATGACTTTTCCGTAGTTATCCCGGAAATACCTGTCTGAATCGTATTCACATACGCTGTTTTATTCCCCGCCCTCGTTTTTTTGTAGAATAAACGTAATTTTCCCGATTTATCTCGGTGAGGAAATCTGATATCAATGAGAACGAGGGACTGGATCTGTGATCATCCCTGAGACCTGATATGCCAGGGAAAACGGCCCTTCGCCCATCACTGCCTGCGAGAGAGAGAGTACATTGTCATCAATGATCTCCTGATTGACGGAGTCACGGAGGGCGGCAATAAGGGCATTAACTACGTCTTCATCGAGATGGCACCGTTTGGTGCTGATTTCATATCCGCCGTCAACGAGGCCTGCACGTGCAATCGAGAAGACTGCTGCATCCACCATCGATGCCTTGAGGGGGTCGATGAGATCTGAAACAAGTGAACGTTCCCCTTCCCGCAGAAATCCGTGATTCGGGTCAAGATATGCACCCATGACCGAGACAATGGTATTGCCGAAGAGCATCGCGTACCCCAGCGAAAGCATGGCATTGACCGGATCCTGATGGGGCCGCGATGTGCGGCGGCGAAAACCAAGTTCTGGTGAGATACTGCGCCCCATGATTTCGTAATACATGTCGCCGGTCAGTTTATGCACACGGCGGAGTTCATCCATGGTGACAAGATACTCAAGGTCTCTGAGAAGGCGATGCAGAATCTCCTGTTCACCTTCATAAAAGAGGCTCTTGCCCTGCTGGTCTCCGGTCCGCTCTATTGCAAGCAACCGTGATTTTAATGTGGTATTTGCAATTTCCTGTGCAAAGGTGTGCGGCATCCGGGCCCGCTGAGCTTTCCTGATGTCGGCCCCCACATCACTGCCAAAGGGGTTGAGCATGCCAACGGGCGTTCCATCCGCGTCAAAGAATGATATGGATGACCCCTGACGCAGTAGGCGTGTCACTGCCGCTGTATGGATATTGTGCCCCCCGACAAGGAGGAGGTGGCGGACGGATAAAAGTGGAAACTCCTTCTGTTCGCCTTTGTAGAGAATACTGAGTGTTGTTCCGGTTGACTTGATGTGGGCGCCAAAGCCCGCCACAACATGCCAGGAGTGTTCGCTTGTCATATATACACACAATAGATTCCGTGCACATGTACTCCGTCAGGAGAGTAATTAATTCATCGTTTGCGTTTTTGGGTTGTTTCAGCGTTCACAGAGCGTAATGGGGCGGAATGTGTGAATGGTGTGCAAATGATGGCAATGGTTGGTGTTCACCTTAAATAACCCGCAATTGGTGTACGCTATATATATGGGTGTTCATGAATAGTTTCTGTATGGAATTTCAACAAACTGAAGTAATCGCTTGTGGAGATGAAATGATCTCTGCTGCGTGGTGGGTTCTGGTCTTGCAGGGCCTGATGGGCATCGTTTTTGGTGGTCTTGCCATGCTCTACCCTGCATTCGTTGTTAAGATGCTTGCAGTAGTGCTGGGTATTATCATCGTGCTTTACAGTCTGTCGATTATTGCTCAGACACTTGTGTGTAAGGACTGCGGTTCACGAAAGATTCTCATGATTATTCTTGGTGTGATTGGTATCGTCATCGGTATCATTGCGCTGACAAACATGATGGTACTGGGCTTAACCATTGCTTTCATGGTGGGGCTCTGGGCATTCGTATCAGGATTTAGTGCATTGTACACGGCATTTACCGGAGTTGAGTACCGCTGGTACAGGATTATCTTCTTTTTTATCGGTATTCTCTTCCTCGCGTTTGGCGTCTATGTCATCATCCACCCGATTATCCTGACCGTGGCGTTAATCTGGGTAATGGGTCTCTTTGCCCTTATCATCGGAATTGCCACCATCCTCCTTGGATTTATTATGCAGATCCAGATGAAGAAGGCCCTGAACGAATTCGTAGCGTAATAAAACAACGGTAAAGGATACCAAATGTATCCATCGTGCTATGCTACGGCATAGCAATCTTTTTTCAGGCACCCCTCGCATACTTATACAGTACTTATTCCGGGTGCTCTCCGCACGCTCGGAATACATAATACTATCCGGATGATTCAGGCATCGCCATGCCTGCCCCGGTGGAATCAGTTGGTTGTCAGAATGAAATACTGGAACAAAGAGATGGAGACCCTGAAGGGTGAGGAACTGCACGCCCTTCAGGCAAAAAGGCTCAGATGGACCGTTGAACGGGCAGGTAACGTGCCGTTCTACCAGAAGATGCTGAAGGAGGCAGGGGTACGGCCGGAAGATATCCAAACCGTGGACGATGTACAGAAACTGCCCTTTACCCGGAAGACCGACCTTCAGGGTGGCTATCCGTTCGGATTCATGGCTGTGCCGATGAAGGAGGTTGTGCGGATTCATACCACCTCTGGCACAACGGGGAAACCGACAGTGGTAGGATACACCCGACAGGACTTGGATAACTGGTCTGAACTTATTGCGCGAAACCTGACCATGATTGGCCTTACGGATGAAGACATCTTCCAGAATGCGGTGAACTACGGCCTTTTCACCGGAGGACTGGGGTTCCATTACGGTGCTGAGAAACTGGGGATGACAGTGATCCCGAGTGCTACAGGAAATACCCGGCGCCAGATTGAGATGATCGATGACTTTGGGGTGACTGCCCTTCACTGCACGCCGAGTTATGCGATGCACATCGCTGAGGTCGCAGAACAGATCGGGACAACGCTTCCCACCCTGAAGACCGGCATATTCGGGGCGGAACCGTGGTCTGCCAATATGCGCAAAGTTTTGGAGGAGAAACTCGGGCTGACCTCGTATGACTCTTACGGCATGTCTGAGATGTATGGGCCCGGGGCTGCGTTTGAGTGCCCAGAGAGGAACGGCCTGCACATCTGGCATGACATGTACCTCGCAGAAATAATTGATCCCAAGACTGAGGAGGTTCTCGGTCCCGGTGAACGCGGGGAACTCGTGGTCACTCCGCTCATGAAAGAGGCGATGCCTCTGCTCCGTTACCGGACAGGGGATATCACGATGTTTTTAGAAGAGGACTGTCCCTGCGGACGCGGCATGAAGATTGCCCGTTTACATGGCAGAAGTGATGACATGCTTGTTATCCGTGGCATCAATGTCTTCCCGTCCCAGATTGAGCATATACTTCGCTCTGTTCCGGAAGTGGGCGATGAATTCCTTGTGTATGTGGATCGCGTGAACCACTTAGACGAGATGACGATTGAGGTAGAGATAAACCGCAATGCATTCCGCGGTGAACTGGAAGACCTGACCCGGGCGCAAAACAAGGTCGTGGGAGCATTGCGAGAGGCCCTTAACCTACGAACGCGGGTAAAGCTTGTTGAACCCGATTCCCTGCCCCGTTATGAGGGCAAGGCAAAACGGGTCATTGACCGCCGGGGTGATGAACTATGATTGCATGGGACCCGAATATTGAACTGATGCCGGAGGCTGAACTGAAGAGAATGCAGTTTAAGCTGTTGAAGATACTCGTGTACCGCTTATACTCGTTCTCAAATTTCTACCATAACCGGATGGTGGAACATGGCGTTCACCCGGATGACATCACCTGTCTCGAGGATGTTGTGAAACTCCCCTTTATGGTAAAATCTGACCTCAGGGATGGTTATCCTGACAAGATCTTCACCGCAGAGCCGGAAGAACTGGTGCGCTATCACGTCTCGTCAGGAACGACGGGAAAACCGACGGTGGTGGGTTACACCAAACATGATCTGGATATGTGGACGGAGTCGTTGGCCCGTGCTCTCACCTCCTGCGGTCTCGGTCGCGGTGATGTGGTGCAGGTTGCGTATGGATACGGCCTTTTCACCGGCGGTCTTGGTCTGCACTATGGAGCAGAACGGATAGGCGCAACCGTGGTGCCGGCCTCGGTGGGGAATACCGAACGCCAGCTTGAACTGATGCAGGATTTGCGGGTAACGGCCATCTGTTGCACCCCATCGTACCTTGCACATATCGGTGAGACGGCAACGAAGATGGGCATCTCAATCAAAGATGATACTCATCTGAAGACTGCCATCCTCGGGGCAGAACCATGGTCTGATCAGATGCGGGAACGTATTGAAGAAGAACTGGGAATAAAGGCCTACAATATCTACGGCACCTCTGAACTCTCCGGACCGATGTTTACGGATTGTTCAGAGCAGGCAGGGTTTCATATGTGGGGTGATATTGCCCTGGTTGAAATAATCGATCCTGAGACCGGTCTATCTGTCCCTGACGGCGAGCGGGGTGAGATGGTGGTGACGATTCTTCAGAAAGAGGCACTTCCCATCGTCCGTTACCGCACCGGTGATATTACATCAATTGACCGTACACCCTGTGAGTGCGGCCGCACCCATCCGCGTATCGCACGCCTCTCTGGGCGGGTGGATGACATGCTCATCATCCGCGGCATCAATGTCTTCCCGTCGCAGGTGGAGCATGCCCTTCTTGGCATCCCTGAGGTCTCGGGTAATTTCATGATTGAGGTCTACCGGGTGGGTGCACTGGATCAGATGCTCGTAAAAGTGGAGCTCAACCCGGGGCATTCTCGGACAAAATCAACGACATCTTAGATATCCGCCGCAAGGTAGGACACACGCTTAAGAATATGCTTAACGTAAGTGTTGATGTAGAGATCAGAGAACCGGGGTCATTGCCGCGGTTTGAGGGAAAAGCAAAACGGGTTATCGACAGGAGGGTTCTGTAATGGATATAACGAAATACACAATCAAACAGATCTCGGTTTTTTCCGAGAACAAGCCGGGGAGACTTGCGGCAATTGCAGGCGCCCTGCAGGATGAAGGAATAAACATCCTCGCATTTTCCATTGCCGAGGCAAACGGGTTTGGTGTGGTGCGGGCACTGGTAGACCTTCCGGAGGCGGCCTATAAGAAGCTCAATGCGATGGGATTCATGGTCTCATTTACCGATGTCATTGCGGTAAAGATGCGTGATGTGCCGGGGGGACTCTTTGAGATGGCATCAGTGCTCTCGGAAGCAGAGATCAATATCGAGTATTCGTATGCCTACTCGGGGCGTGAGGCGGCAGTGCTCATTCTTCGGGTAGACCGCGTAGACTCAGCGGTGGAAAAGATCCTCGCACATGGCGGGACGCTTCTTTCTGTGGATGACTTCTCCTGATTCTTTCTATTAATTCTTTTTTACTGAGAGTAATTGGAGTATATTCACTGCGGTAATTTTACATTTGGGCGATTGTGTTATTCATAGCATTTTCAAAGACAAAATTGAGTGAACTGTTACCCATCTAGGTAAATTTTATGTTCGTTATTGCATTGGAAAAAATACCCTTTCGCCTAATTAGAAATTTATAGAAATACAACGCAAAAGGTTAGAGTATGAAAAATTCTGAAATTTTGATGAATCCAAATATTCTTGTCAGGTTCCTCAAAAAATCTCCTTCTGAATTTACCCGGGCAGATATCATCTATTTTTGTGAAGAAAATAGTATTGAGATGATTAATCTCCGGTATGTTGCAGAAGACAACAAACTGAAGACCCTGAATTTTATCATCTCTTCAAAAGAACACCTCGAGACAATCCTTGCAGACGGCGAGCGTGTTGATGGTAGCAATTTGTTTTCATTTATTGATGCAGGCAGTAGCGACCTCTATGTCATTCCGCGGTATCGGACAGCATTTGTGAATCCCTTTGTTGATGTGCCGACTCTTGAAATACTCTGTTCATTCTACGACAACGATGGAAAACCTCTGGAAAGTGCACCCGGATATGTTTTGAAAAAGGCGAATGAAGAGTTTACCAACCAGACCGGTGCCACCTTCAAGGCCCTTGGAGAACTGGAATATTACGTCATCAGTGACAAGGAAGCACTCTACCCCTGTATCGACCAGCGGGGATACCACACGTCAGAACCTTTCGCAAAGTTTGAAGGCCTGCGTCTTGAGGCAATGAAACTGATCGCTCAGGCGGGGGGGAAAATAAAATATGGACACTCAGAAGTCGGCTGTTTTTCGAGTGGAGACAAATATTATGAACAGCATGAGATTGAATTCCTCCCTACCGAGGTCGAAGAGGCCGCAGAGCAGTTGATCATCGCCAAGTGGATTGTCCGAATGCTTGGATTCCGGTATGGTGTTGAGATCAGCTATGCACCAAAGATCGTCGTCGGAAAAGCGGGAAGCGGTCTGCACTTCCACATGCTCGCTGAAAAAGACGGCAAAAACCTGATGGTTGAAGATGGTGTGCTCTCTTCGATGGCACGCAAGATGATCGCGGGTATCCTTGACGCAGGTGATGCTATAACTGCCTTTGGAAACGGTATTCCAACCTCATATCTCCGTCTGGTTCCGCATCAGGAAGCCCCGACAAATATCTGCTGGGGGGACAGGAACCGTTCTGTGGTGGTGCGTGTCCCGCTCGGATGGATTGGCGGCCATAATATGGCCTATGACGCAAACCCCAATGACTGTATGTGTGAAGAAGAACGGCCTTCCAAGCAGACATTTGAATACCGGGTAGCGGATGGTTCCGCAGACATTTATCTGACTCTTGCAGGGCTCATTACCGCTGCACTGCACGGCATTAACATGCCAAATGCACTTGAATATGCTCAGTCCCTCTATGTTGATGCAAGCATATTCAAACCGGAGAACAAGGAACGGCTCGGTCAGCTTCGGCAACTGCCTGCCTCATGCTGGGAATCTGCTGATGTGCTTGCAGAAAAACGCGGTATCTTTGAAAAGGATGGGGTCTTCCCTGCGGGTATGATTGATAACCAGATAGCCACCCTGAAGGCATTTAATGACAAAGGGATGAGCGAAAAGCTCTACGGAAAGAGTGATGAGATTGCTGAATTGGTACAGAAATATATTCATATTGCGTGATTCTGGGTATATTTGTGCAATATTTTTTTTTAAAAATCCACGTTATATTTGGCATAATTCATCGGGGGTTGGTTCGCACCCAAAGACCAAAACCCTCTTTTGATGTGCCTGTTAAGGAATTTTTAACTATTTTTGTGTGAATGCATGCCCGTAGATGCGCCGAATTTAAGAACTATTTGCACCAAAACGGCAATTTATTGGGTTTTTCGATTCTGCTGATAACACTTTATAAAAACTGAATGATGTATTCTGGTTCAAACAAACATACCGTGCTGTCATATGAAAATTTGCTGTTTGGTTTGTTCGGATTGATGATTTATGAATTGAAACAGAAATAATCTCAATTTTTGACGAAAGTATGCAATGTGACTGTATCAGATTTATGCATTATTCGTTAATGGATATGCGCACAGAAAGTTAATCTATTGTAATTAATTATTCTAAACATAAACAACAATTATTTATCTGATGTTTTGAAAATGAAATATCGATAATTACATGGATCAACCGAAAAAAATTGTAATAATGGCCATAGTGATTTTAATGGCCGTCATTTCTGTAGCTTTCTACATTCAGAACGCCCCGCCTGCTGAAGCAGGGATTACTACCCGTACGATTACTGATATGGGAGGCAACCAGGTTCAAATCCCCGCAGTAGTAAAAAGTGCCGTAATAACCTGTTGTGGGGGCGCAAGTCATGAATTTGCTGTTCTTGGAGCACAGGACCTTATAATCGGTCAGCCTAAAAAATGCATTTCTGATAATCTTCTGGTAATAATGCCGGAGTTCGCAGATACACCTGATGTGGGTTCCTTTGACAATGTAAACGTGGAGGATATACTGAGACTTAATCCGGACATTGTGGTTGGAAGTGTTACGGCAAAGGAAGGAAATGGAAGGATTAAGGCTGCTGGTATCCCCGTAGTCGAGGTTCTTACCGGAAAGGCAACACTTGAGACTCTCCCGAAAGAGTTTGAAATGGTTGGCATAATTCTTGGAAGAGAAGAACAGGCGAATAAATTGGTTTCCTACTGGGATGAGAAACTCGCGCTGGTTAAGGACAGGACTTCTCACGTTCCTGAAAACGAGAGAAATAAAGTTTATTACATGCTTGGGGGTACTCTGCATACAAACGGGCGTAGCTCTTGGGGCCATTCTTTCGTTACTGCTGCAGGCGGTATCAATGTCGCGGAAAGTATTGATGCTAAACGGGATATTGTCATTGAAGAACTTCTTAATTGGAACCCTGGGGTAATCATCACCAGTAGCAACGAGGGAGTCTACATAACGGCCGATGAGGTAAAAAATAACGCTCAGTTATCCGATATCCTTGCAGTTAAGGACAATAAAATCTACGAATGTCCGATAGGCACATTTTGGTGGGACAGACCGTCCCCTGAGAGCCCTCTTGGCATACTGTGGCTTGCTAAAACCCTTTATCCGGAAGAATTTGCAGACATCAGTATCGAAGATGAAACCCGATCGTTTTTCAACGAATATTATCACTACAATCTCACTGACGACGAAATTACCCACATACTACACCCGAAACTATGAAAAAATAAGGACGTGAAACAAATGATACAAAAAAATACACCGATCTGTGATATGAAAACCCCCGCAGGAATTGGGAAAATTGATGAAGTCGTAAATGGTCTTAAGTATTATTCTGTACTTACTGCCGCTCTTAAAACCGGCATTTTTGACTGGCTTGATGAAAACGGACCATCCGACAAAGAGGTAATCACGAGTTCACTTGAATTCAACGGAATGTTTACCAGGTGTTTCCTTGCGACACTCGAAGACATGGGATTTATATCAGAAGAAAAAGGGATGTTTTCAAATACCGAACTAACTGAAAATTTCCTCATTTCAAAAAGCCCGTTTTATCAGGGAGATTTGATACTTTCCCACAAAGAAGGTTCATCAAAATGGAATGACCTTGCAGGAAACATCAAAAACCAGAACGAAAGGATTGCCGGATTCGAAGAAGGTCCATCACAGGGGCACATCAACAGTATTGCCCAGAGAGGAATCCGCGGAGAATTTCAGACGATTGTATCCAGAATTGCAAACTGGGACAAATTTTCACAGTCCAAAAAAGCCCTTGACATTGGTGGCGGTCACGGTCTCTATTGTGTTGCGTTATGCCAGAAAAATCCCGACCTGAAGGCTGTCGTCTTCGACAAACCGCACATTGTCCCCGTGGCACTGGATTATGTAGAGAAATATGGAATGAAGAACCAGATCTCTGTTGTGGCAGGCGACATGACAAAGGCGATTCCTCACGATGATTACGATATTATCATGATGTCTCATCTTCTGTATAAATTTAGAAATGACCTTCCCTGTATCATCAAAAAAGTCTCAGAATCTATGAAAGATGGTGGCCTATTGGTTCTGAACCATTGGTTCTGTAGTACAGGATGTTTGCCTGAAACCGGTCATGCCATAAACGATCTTGAAAAGTCACTGATAAGTTTTGGACACCCACTTTGCCATCCTGACGAATTTGCAAAGGTTCTGAATACAAATGGCTTTGAGGTCATTGAGTCATCAATGGTACCCACAGCGTATGGCAATTCTACCCTGCATCTTGCAGTGTTTAATAAATCTGCAAAAAAATCATCCGAAGATACAAATGATGAAAACTCCTGCTGTAAGTGCAGGTAACCCTAAATTTTTATGGATGTTTCTTACATGACAGGAAATAATACGGAAACGGACCAGATCCTTAAAGAAACGATTGAGAATATAAAAAATATTCTTGGTCCGAGACTTGATGAGATAAAGGTGGAACGAGTGGTAATTGGCATATTTTTCACCGGAGTGAAACTTACTACCGGTGAAGGCGGGCTTTGCTATACACCGGTAAAAGCCATTCCTGAAGCAGTCTGCTGTCCAAGTTCAGCGCGGGCAATGCCCAATTCTGGTTCCCTTACAAAAAGGCCGATATCTTTGTATTTTGATGATGCACTCTCATCAAAACCTATCCGAAAAGCACTCGGCATAGCAGTGATAAATGCCCTCTCAGATCTCTGCTGGAAATCAAATCCTCCGGTAGGATATACGATCACAAAAGGCATTGATGCAATGGACACTGTTGAGATATACGAAGATGACTTTGTGGTTGTTATCGGTGCACTTGCACCACTCTTAAAAGTTCTGTTGAAACGGGGAAAGTCGTTTAATGTGATTGAACAGGACCCGCGAACCCTGAAGCCGGATGAGATGCCCTTTTTTGTTCCTGTTGATAAGACAAATGAGTGTGTTCCAAAGGCCGATCTGCTGGTAATTACCGGAACAACCCTCATTAACAGTACACTTGAGGGTCTTCTTAGTTTAGCACATAAAAATGCCCGCATCGTTGTCATGTGTCCTACCGCAAGCATGCTCCCGGATGCGTTCTTCAAAAGAGGAGTTGATATTCTTGGAGGAGATATTGTCACAAAACCGGATGAACTGCTGGATGTTATCGCAGAAGGTGGCTCTGGGTACCACTTCTTTGAGAAATCGGCAGACCGGGTTGTTTTCACGAGAAAAACGTGATTGATGATTAAGGATCCGAATATGTTTGATGAATACCTGTTATCCGAATGGCTTAGTTTAGGTAGCAACTCACCATTCAAACCCCATTTTTGTATCAATTAATTGTCAGATCTAAACTTGACTACCGTTGCAGGCACGGGTCAACCGGGGTTCTAAGAAGATTTCTGTGTTATGATAATAATGGGATATCCGGTTCAGATTATCAGAATTCAATTTGTTATGTAGTCTTTGAGAATGCTATCTCAGGATTATACCGTTTAAAGATTTTGGGCGTAAAGTAATCCATTACGGACATTATTTTATTATTTTAAGGAGATCCCGGCGGAATCGTTGTCCGAAAATATGCTCTCGGTTTTCTCTGAGTCAGAATTTATGAATTGAATCAGGAATTTTAATATTGTCTGGAATAATGCTTTTATGTGATTTTAATCGAATTAATGCGATATTCAACGTTATTTCTCGAAATAGTTATGTTAATTAAATTAAGTTAATATACTGGGGTTGGTAACCAATAATTATTTATCTACTGTTTTGAAACGATTATCTAGTAATTATATGGATAAAAAGAAAAAAAACATTATTATTTCAGGCATAGCGATTTTTCTGGCCATCATTTTAATATCTGTTTGCCTTCACGATACAACTCCTATCGAAACTGTGGGTGCAACCCGTATTATTACTGATATGGGAGGCAATCAGGTTCAAATTCCTGTAAAGGTAAATAGTGCCGTTATTACCTGTTGTGGGGGTGCGAGTCAGGAATTTGCCGTTCTTGGAGCACAGGACATCGTAATCGGCCTTCCTAAAAAATGTATTTCGGATAATTTGCGGACGATAATTCCGAAATTTGCGGATACACCTGATGTAGGTTCTTTTAGCGATCTAAACCTGGAAGATTTACTGGCTCTTAATCCTGACATTGTGGTTGCAAGTGCCGGTGCTTCAGCAAAGGAGGGAAACGGGAGGATTAAGGCTGCTGGTATCCCTGTAGTCGAGATTTATACCGGAGGGGCAACTCTTGAAACTCTTCTCGACGAGTATGAAATGATGGGTGAGGTTCTTGGGAAAGAAGAGGTAGCCCATAAATTGGTTTCATATTGGAACGAGAAGCTTGCGTTCGTTAAAGGCAGGACATCACATATTCCTGTAAGCGAGAGAAAAACGGTATATTACATGACGGGTGGTATTCTAACCGCATGTGGTGGTAAATGGGGTGAGGAATTGATTGGAGCTGCCGGGGGTATTAATGTCGTGAATACTCTTCCCTCTGGTAGTGATATTTCGGTAGAAGAAATCCTGAAATGGAATCCTGATGTAATTATCACCCGGAGTAACGGTGAGGCCTCCTATAATGTCGAAGGGGTATTGAGTAACCCCCAATTGTCTGATATCAAAGCTGTTAAAGATAAAGAAGTCTATGATGGTCCGGTGGGCACTTTTTGGTGGGACCGGCCGTCACCTGAAGCTGCACTTGCCGTATTGTGGATGGGCACAACTCTTTATCCTGAAGAGTTTGAAGACATCATTATTGAAGAAGAAGTCCGATCATTTTACCTCGAATATTATAACTACGATCTCACTGACGATGAAATAAGAGACATATTAACCCCGGCACTAAGAGGTCATACCAAAAAATAGGATGGGGATTACATGATAATCTTCATTCACCCGTTTGATTTCAAACGTCGGGAAAGATTATCGGTTACCCCAATCATAAATTTCATTTTTTAGTCCGACTCATTCATTTGACATTCCGCAAAATTGCTCCCATAAATTCATCGCATTTATGAGATCAAAATAGGTGTAGATTTACTCGTTTGCCTTATGTTTCCACGAATCAGCAGTACTGGCAAATTCAGGGTGTAAAACAGAAACTGCCTATTGATACGTCGTGATTCACCATCAGAAAAATAAAATCTTCAGCCCAATAGCCACAAGAATAACGCCACCTGCAATCTCTGCATGTTTCCCAATCCGGTTGCCAATCCGTCTTCCGGCAAAGACCCCTCCAAACGAAAGAACAGCAGTAACAACGCCGATGATTGCCGCAGGGATGAGCACCGGTTCGCCCAGAAGGGCGATACCCATCCCGGCAAAAAAAGCATCAATCGATGTCGCAATACCCATAATCATGAGGGCAGGAAGGGTCTCAATCGGACTCACCCCTGTCCCCTCCTGCCGGCTCTCATAGATCATCCTGATGCCGATGCCGGCGAGAATAAGGAATGCAATAAGAGGGCCATATCCGGCGAGAAACGAGGATACCACACTCCCTGCATACCATCCGAGGATAGCCATGCCTCCCT